>Ga0326728_10002991_pt1 | contig 54391 bp, 46 predicted proteins | sample MB3enrmetagenome_FD_207602 | JGI IMG/M metagenome (GOLD analysis project Ga0326728, IMG submission 207602) | Lab enriched peat soil microbial communities from McLean, Ithaca, NY, United States - MB31MN | ecosystem: Environmental > Terrestrial > Soil > Wetlands > Peat | place: USA: New York... | reverse complement strand
CGGTGATGTTGGTCCGGTTGAAGGAGAGATACATCTTGCCGAACCTGGGCGCGCCGAAGGCGGTAGCCGGGGTGAACTCCATGAAGAGCAGCTTGTTCTCAATGGCCCGCCGCAGTTCGCTGTTCTTGACCACGCTGGGGCCCTGGGTGATGGTGTAATCGATCATGCGGCCCTGCCCGTCGATGATGACTTCCACCACGAAGTCCTCGTCGGGAAGCGCGAAGGGGTTCTGAGCCTTGACGGCGGGTTCGGTGAACAGACCGACCTGCACGTCGTTGCTGAAGTTGCGGACGGAAGCCAAAGAGGGCATGAGCATGCTGAATAAGAGCATGGCGGAGATGAGGCCACCGGCCAAGGGGATGGCCAGCGGCCGCATGAGGTTGTCCACCCAGAGGTGGAAGCGGCCAGCAAACTGCTGGAGCGGATGCTGACGGGCCAGCAGCCGGGCGCGCTCGCGGGAGGCCATAACGCGCAGCGCGCTGGTCAACTCGGTGGGAGGAACGGCGGGGCGCAAACTCCCCACCGCGTTCCGAACCAGGGCCAACTCGCGGGTTCGAAGCTGGCACTCCGGACAAGCGGACAAGTGCTCCGATACTTCGCGCCTCTCCTCGGCGGAGAGGCAGCTATCCAAGTGAGCGGAGAGTGAAAACTGTACTTTGTTGCAAGTCATACGTTCACTCAGCCGGTTTGTGGCGTCCATTGCAGGGCCGGATCCGGCTCGAGCCGGCCCGCCAGTTCCTTGCGCAAGGCCTCGCGGCCGCGCAAAATGCGGGACTTCACGGTCCCCAATGCAACCTGAAGAATATCCGCTATTTCCTCGTAGCTGAGCTCCTCTATATCCCGCAGGACAACGGCGGTACGGAAGCTCGGGTTCAAATGATCGAGCGCCGCCACAACCAGCTTCTGGCGCTCATGATCCGAAGCGCAATCGTAAGGGGAACGCCCGGGTTCGGCCAGGGTCTGGCAATAGTTCGGGCCGCCCTCCTCATCGCTTTCGAGACCGACCTCCGGCCGGCGGTGGCGGCTAAACCAGCGCTGGTAGTTGTAGGCCTCGTTGACTGCGACGCGGTAAATCCAAGTCTTCAGGCTGCTGTCGCCTCGAAAGGCGCCAATCTTACGAAAGATCTTTAAGAAAACCTCCTGGACGACGTCGCAGGCGTCGGCGGGATCGCTCATCAGGCGGGAAACGAGATTGTAGACGGGCTGCTGGAAATCGGTGATCAGGGCCTCGTAGGCCCTTTCGTCGCCCTTCCTGAGTCCCTCCACGAGCCAGGCATGGTCGCAGCTCTCCCCGATATCCCCGGGGACCGCGACCGGCTCACCAAATGCCGGCTCGACGAGATGAAGGGAAGTGTCCGCCACGGCGGCGCCTCGATGGCAATTTCACCTTCAACGTTACCAGGAATCTCAACTTCCTACAATGTTATAGACACCGCGGCAGGGCGGAAAGTTCCCTGGGTAACGGCGGCGAGGACTGGTACTCGGGGCGGTCGGGTACCGGGGGTACCGGGATCTATGGCGCTGACTTGGTTCGGAACTTCACTTCGACAGGCTTCAGCAGGGAACCGTCAACCGACTGGAAGGATCCTCCACCTGGCCAGTTCAAGCTGAACGCGTACTCCTTGTTCGGCTCCAGCGTGACCGGAATCCTAAACACGCGGCCAGTCTCATCGAAGGAGACCTCGCCGAATTTGGGCTGTGCGAGCGCACTGGTGCGCACGACCGCGTAGTGATGGGTATTCATGGCGCGGTCAAAGCGGACCACGATTTCCTTAAGAGCCGGGTCCACGTCCTGGGCGCCGTTTACGACGCTCAGAGAAACGATCTTCGGCCGGGCCGCATCGTCGTCGCGGATCATCTGGTCCACGCGTGCGGCTACGCCGTCAAAGAATGCCACCACCTGGGGCATGAACGAATCGAGCGTTGGGTAGCGCTCGCGATCCTGCGCGTACTTCCCGAGCAGGGCGAGCAAATCGCCGGTCCAGAGGAAGGCGTGACTCCGCTCCTCGGTCACGGAGGCCGCGGCCGCCTCCGGGCCCTGGTGCTCGAAGGCGTAGCGAGCGGTAGCCGCGCGGACCAGCGACTCATTCAATACGGTCTTCCCGTTCGCGTATGCCTGGCGGCTCATTTCGGCTTTTTCGGCCTCGAACAGACGGTTGCCGGATTTCTGCAGCCGCGCCCAGAACTTGTCGATCAGCGGTCCCACATAGGAATGAGCGAATTCGTGAACCAGAGTCGGGGTCCATCCGGGATCGAACTCGGGTAACCCATCCGCGTCCACTTTCCATACGCCGGGAATCGCGTAGATCTCCTCGACGCCGTTCGAGAGCGCGACGTGGGCTCCATAGCTCGGCCCTCCATTCGCTAAGCCGGGTACGACGATGAACGGAGCGTGGGCACGCGCTCCGAAGAAGCGGTCAAACCATGGTAGGTCCGCATTCGTGGCCACGAAGGCGCGGAGTCGCGCGTTGGTCAGATCGTAGAGCGGCTGCTGGGATTTCGTGAAACCGGCGAAGTCGGAATCGGCTACGAACTTGCGCGCTACTTCCAAGAAGCGCCGCGCCTTGGCGCCGTGCCATCGCGCGTCGAGTGATGTTGCTTGATCGAAGGGGGCGCGTTCGGCCAGCGACTCGACATCGGTCACATGGACCGCCATGCTCATCACGGCGTCGAAGGAGACGCCATCGCTCTCTCGGAGTTTGCGGGCGAGACGAACGGCCTCGTGGTCGCGGAAGCGGGCAAAGTGGCGGTCAATGGCGGCGTCGTAGGCGGGAACGCGGCACTGCGCATATTCTCCGTTCCCGGCCAGGCGGAAGATGATGCTCATCAGCTCGACGCGCGGATCGACGCCGGACCGGTCGGACTGAGCCTGCAGGCTGAAGACGAGCGGGAGACAGACAAAGAGACGAGCGATATACCTCATCATGCCGAGAGTATATCAGGAGGTAGAGGTCTCATCCGGAGGTCTGGCCGCGAAGGAGGGCCTCCGCTCTACATCGGTCGACCACCCACGCAAGCTTGCTAATTTGTCCAGACCCACACCTGGTCCGACTCAAGAAAATACGAGTTGGCGGCAGACCAAGCATCGATGTCACACCAATTCTGTCCGGCCGGTGCATCTGGCGGGACGCGGAAGTTGATTTGCGACATTCCCGCCACGAGCGTTGGGGCGGCGCCGGCGTATTCGACTACGACCAACTCCTCAAGCCCACCAGGTGGGCCGCAGACAACCCCCACTTCCGCGGCGAGCCGTGGCAGCGGGTAACTGGATATGACGCCATCCAAGCTTGGCGGAACTGTCTGACCGAGCCCCGTGGCCCAGACTGCCACGGCGGAACCGGGCTCGGCGGGGTTCGCTTCCGAGTTCAGCGTCCCATCCTGGTTGATCACCAGCGGCAAGCGGCTGCTGTCCGTTGAGCGGAAAACCAAGAAATCAGTGTCGCCTACGTCTAGCGGCAAGGGGTCCGAACTCTCGCCGGAGTACTCAACTTGGGCCTGGACCGTGGTTCCGGGCGCGAGCGCGAACGGAGTAACCGCGTTGATCTGGTTCTCCGAAACGTACAGCAGCGGGCTCGCGATTCCGTCGATCAGTACCTGCACACCGCCCAAGGTTTGCGGCATCCGGCCATCCGGGCTTGGAACCCCAGCGACGGGAATCTCCGGACCGAAGTTGTCGCCCCACAGGGTCACCACTTCGCCGGGCGCCACGCTGAAAGATGGGCTGATATATCCTAACCAAGAATCTCCAAACCACGAGTCTAAGCCTGTCGACCAGACGGCGTTGACGGCACAGTAGAGAGCGCGCGGCGGCACAGGTGCGCTCGCTGCGATCTCCATCGAACCGATTCCTGGACCGAGATGGGTCAACGCCACCAGTTTGCCGCGTGCGGGTTCGAAAGTCGATGGACCGGCCCCCCTTTGCCAGGGGGTGAGATAAGACAAGAAGTCGAGATCGCCAGAAGGCGCAAACCGGGCCAGGAAGGGATATCCCTCCCATGCCAGGGGGGATACGTCGACTAAGTCTCCCAAGCAACTGGCGCGGCGCAGGCCGCCTTCCGTAGCCGGGAGGCCGGCCACGCTGGTTGTTTGTCCAAAATAGTACGCGTTGCTTGAGCTATCGAGAAACAACCGCCCTTGTGGGTAGAAGCCGGGCCAGTCGAGCTTCATTGAGAAGACCAGGTTCGACCCGGCCGAGTTGAGCTTGGTGAGGAATGCGTTGCCAGTTGCCGCCGTTCCGGTGGTGACCGGGAAGTTGTTTGAATCGGTCGCTCCGCTGATGTAGACGTTGCCGTCCGGATCGACCGCGACGGAGTCGGCAATGTCGTAACCGCTGCCACCCAAGTAGGTCGAGTACAGGAGCCAGCTTCCTCGCGGATCGAACTTGGCAACGAACACATCGGCGCCGCCCTGGGCGGTGCTCTGAAATGCCCCGGCAGTCACCGGAACCGGGGCCGAAGCGGAGGCGCTTCCGACCACATACGCGAAACCGTAATTGTCGGTAGCGATGAGTTGGATTGCCTGATCGAACCGGGTGGAGTACACTGCGCTCGCGCCAGACCCGCCCGTGGTCAGCCTGAGCAGGAAACCAAGGCCCCCGCTGCGGCGGTAGGCCGCACTCGTGGTAGGGAAGTCCCCGGAGTCCGAGTAGCCGGCAATGTACAGGTTGCCGGAACGGTCCAGCGCGATCGCGTTCGGATAATCGTTGCCCTCGCCTCCCCAGTAGGTTGAGTAGGCCAGGCCGCTCCCATCCGCGTTCACGGCGGCGATGAACACATCGCCTCCCGGCGACGGCTCGGAAGTGGTTACTTGGAGCGTGGGTCCGGCGAATGTCTTCTGAGCCGCCGAGGGGGTGACCGGAAAGTCGGGCGAGTAGGTGTAGCCGGTGATCCAAGCCCTTCCGGCTCCATCCACGACGATGCCCTTGACCCAGTCCTCGCTACTGCCGCCGATCGGGAGCGAGTAGACCACCTTGCCCGCGGGGTCGAACTTGGCGACGACGATATGGTGGCACGGATAAGCCTCATAGAGGATTTCGCCATCTGCGGTGAAAGCTATTAACCAACATATGCCCCGTCCTTCTATCGTGCTCGCGATGTAGGTGTTCCCCGATGCGTCGAGCGCCATGGCCTGGGCTTCACCCGTCAACGCGATCGGCACAAAACCGAATGTCGGCCCGCCCGGCGCGGCGCCAGCCATCGGGCTGAACAGGAGCTCGAGCAGGAGCAAGCGTAACAAGGTATCACCCGGCCTTCCCGGCCGCCAGCCAGCGCGCAGGCAACCGCTGGCGCTGGGGCCGCGTCGTTCCATTCGTCTCATCTCGAGCAACTCCGACGGCGCCACCAACTCGATTGGCGCGATCTGCTTTGAGGAGGCGGCGACTCAAGGTTCGCGCTTTCGCCACCCTCGGCCTGTTCGCCTGCCGGCAATCCCGCCTACTGCTTCCAAGACAGTTCGAGGTCTATCTTGACGACACCGCAAGCTGGCTATGGTTGAAATCGCAGTGAAACTCAGTGCGAATCTTGGTAACGACGCTGCAATCAGGGAGCCTGTGAAGATGACCGTCGAGGGGCTGTTTCAACGCCTCCGCCGCGAGCGCCCTGGAGGCTACCTGTGAAGCACGCTGTTGTTGGGGTCGAGCGGTACCTTAGTAGGCAACTGCTTGAGCGTAACGGTGAAGGGCGCGGGTTCGTTGGCCGTCCTTACCCAGCGCACCAGCGGCTTGCTATTCGGTGATGGGTTGTCGCGTGGGCGTGGGCAAGACCCACACCGCCTTGCCCTCCCGTCTATCGGCTTAGAAGTGAAAGCCGATGGTTGCGGTGAGCGCCCGCGGCGTGACATAGTGCGTGCCGCTGAAGGTCGACAGGAAGTTGTACAGCGCCTCGCGGTTAGTGACATTGACGGCGGTCAGGCGAAGGCTCCATTTGTATTTGTCGCCATGAAACAAGTTGTCGTCGCCCACCGCCATGTCGAACAAATTGCGGGGCGCGATACGGGGCGGGTTGTGATCGTCGTTCTCGGCGCCCGCGGCGGGGATCTTCACCAAAGTCGATCCGTACTGCGACGCCGGGCACAGCCCGTTCGGGCTGATGGGAGTGGTGGGAGTAGCATAAACGCTTCCACAGAACAGGCCGGCCTGAAACTGCTGATCGGGGGTCAGATTGGACACGTCGACGATGCTGTCCGTGCCGTTGGGCCCATTGGCGCAGTTGCCGCCGGCGCAGGGCACGGGCCCGGCCACCAGACCACTGTCATAGCGCCAATTGAAGCCAAACCACGGCCACTTTTTGGACGGCTGATATTGCACGTGAGCGGTCTGGTTAAACAGTTCGTCGTGGTCGATCCGAAACACCGAGCTGCCGCCCGGCGCGGCGCCGATTCCGCTGATCTGGGGTTCGAAGAACCGGGCCGCCACGCTGGAGAAAACGACAAACGCCGACAGGCCGTGAAAGTTTGGAACGCTGGCGCGCACGGCATATCCGGGGATCTTCGAACTGGCCCACTCGATGGGGAAGGTGATGGGGGTTGCGCCCAGCACGCTGAAGTCGTAGGACTCGTGCGTGTATTTCCAGATGTACTCGCCATCCACCACCAGGTATTTTCCAAAAGCCTGCTCGAGACCCGCGTGGAACTCATTGCGGTGCCCGGGGCTGAGCGGCGCGGTGGTTACGCAGGGAGTGATCGTGGACATCAGCGCGTTGACCACGGGGTCGTTGCATCCCTCGCTGGCCAGGACCAGGTTCTCGTTGAAGGGGGTCTCCATGGTCCGGGCGTAGGAAACCCGCAGCACGGTATTGGTCGGCTTGTAATTGTAGGCGATGCCGAGGCGAGGTTCGGCCTGACGGGCGGTGGTGATGCCATTGTAGAAATCGCCCCGAACCCCGACGTTGAAGGTCCAGTTCTTCACCGTAATGGCGTCCTGGAAGTAGAGGGCCAGTTGCTTGATGTCGGCGTGGCCACGGAACGTGTACTCTCCGCTGGTGGAATTCGGGCATTCGTCGGAGGCCGGCAGCGGCCCCGTTCTGGTCAGGTCGTAACAGCCCAGGAGAGGCTGAAACGCGGGATTCGGCTGGAGCGTCCCGGTGCATTGCGCAGGGTCGGTCAGAGCCGGATTCGTATTGGGACTGCCGTCGGCATTCAAGCAAACCGCGTTGGCCGTAGGGTTGACGATCCCGAAAGTGTCGTTCTCGGAGAGGAAGGTGTGCTCGTAGACGGCGCCCGCCTTTATATTGTGAACGCCTTTCACATAGGAGAGGCTGGCACGCGCCCCGGCGTTGGTCAGGCGCCGGTCCTGCCCGACGGTCTGGTCTTGAAGATCGGGCGTGAAGTCGGCGAAGGGATTGGCGCTGGGGTAGTAGTCGTATTGATCGTGCCGCACGAAGGCGCCGAAGGTGAACAGCGTGCTCGCACCGAAAAGCCGCGTCCAGGTGGGCGCAATGTTGAAGGTTCTGATTTGCGAACGCTGATCCTGCGGGCCGACGGGCAGGCCGTTGGGACCCAGACCGCCGTTGTCGACGACGAGTCCGTTCCAGGCCGTGGCGTTCTGCGCGTCGAAGGAGTTCGGCGTCTGGAACCAGGATCGGCTAAAACCGAGATTCACACCGAACGTGTCCGCGGTGGAGGGCTTGAAGTCGACGCGGTCGAAAAAGTTTTCTTCGTTCCCTTTGTCGTGCATGACGGTAAACTCCGGCCCGTCGAGGAACCGGCTGGTGTCCAGCCCGTTGACGGAAATGAAATTGCCCCAGGCCTTGCCGCCGTAAGCGAGATCGAAGCTCTCGTTGGTGGTGCCGAAGCTGCCGTAAGAAATGGTTGCGTCACCGTGCGGCACGGTGGCGCCGAGGCCCGAGCGGGTGGTCACCACAATCACCACGCTGGTCTTGTCCCCGTATTCGGCCGGAGGCGCGCCTTCGATCACCTCCATGGACTGCACGGAGTCGAGAGGAATCTGATTGGAGAACACTTTGCTCTGCTGGTCGGTAATCGGCTGGCCATCCAGAGAGAACGAGTTTTGCGCGTGATCGCCGAAGCCATGGAAGAGGCCGTTCGAATCGGCGCTTATGCCTGGTACGGACAGCGTGACCAGGGAGCTTAAGGAGGACGATTGGCTCTCAAGAGGTAGCGTGTCGAAGAGTGCGCGGTCCACGTCGGTATGGGTGGTGGGAACGGCTTCCACCAGATCACTGCCCTCGGCGGTCACATCGACGGTGGTGGTGGAGGCGCCGATCGCCAGATCGATCTTCAGCTCCACCGGCACGGACGAGCGCACGTTCACATCCTGTTGATTCGTCTGGAAGCTCTTGGCGCTAGCCTGAAGATGATAGTTGTTGAGGGGCACGTTCCGGAATTCGAAGGCGCCCTGATCGTCGGTCCGCAGGCTAAGCGAGTAATGAGACACCGGATTGTGGACCTCGACGGTGGCGCCCTTGATGGCCGCCCCGGAGGGATCCAGAACGGTCCCGCGAATGGTTCCCGAACCTACCGATTGAGCCAGGATCGGAACGCCGCAGCCAACTAGAGCGGCGAGGATCACAAGAGCAGCCACACGGTTCCCCATGTCTCAATTGTGACGGGCCGTGGGAACAAAACCGAGGAAAACCCGGCGGGCGGTCTGGCAGCGGCGACGGGAGAACTACTCTTGGCGGTGAGCGGACATCAGCTCTCAGCGCAGTGCGGCCACCCCTCGCGGAGCCGGAACCGTGAAGCTGATCGCCGTACCTTGCGGACCGCTTTCAATCCGCAGATCCGCATCCGGCCCATAGGTCAGCCTCAGGCGCCGCGCCACGTTCAGCAGCCCGACTCCCGCGCCGGTTTCGGAGCCTGGACCGCCAGCGCCAAAGCCGGCGCCAGAATCCTCCACCAGGATGTTCACTCCCCCCGCGGAAGCGTGCACCGCGAGGCGGACCAGCCCTCCCTGGGTATGGGGCGCGACGCCATGCTTCACGGCGTTCTCGACCAGAGGCTGTATCGACAAAATCGGGATCGGAACCCGGAGGGCTTCGGAATCCACCTGGATTTCCGTTCGCAATTTGGTCCCCAGCCGAAGCGTCTCGATCTGGAGGTAAGCCTGGACGATCCGGAGTTCCTCCTCGAGAGGAATCGTGGTCTCCTCGTTCCTGAGGAAGTATCGGAAGACATCCGAGAGATTCACCACCATTTCGCGCGCTTCCGCCGCCTGCCGAGGCACGAGTCCGTAGAGAGTGTTCAGTGCGTTGAAAAGGAAATGGGGATTGATCTGAGCCTGCAGCGCGCGCAGTTCCGCGCGGTCCGCCAGGCGGCGCAGCTCAGCCTCGCGAAACGCTTGCACCTGGTCCGCCACGATAGTAGCGAACTGGCCCAGGTGGTTCAGGTCCTCGCTGAGGTACGGCCGGCCTCCTCGCCGCCTGCCGAGCAGGAGAAAGAGGACCTCGCTTCCGGAGAAGCGCAGAGGGACGATCGCTTCGACACCCAGGTCTTCGAGCGACTTCCGCAGGTCGGGCAAATCTGTGCTCAGCGCGGGCGCCAGGATGCCGGATGACTGCAACCTGAAGGTCAGATCCTCAGAGCCCGTCCGAATCCTGTCCGAATGCATGAATGCCGCGATGCGGTCCAGCGCCCAAGAAAGGTATGCCGGCTCGTCCTTGAGATCGACGGCCTTGGATCGGAGCTCCTGGGCCAGCGCCGCCGAATCGCCGCGCCGGAAGACAATTCGGGTCAGCAGCTTCTGAAGGCGCTCCCGAGCGAGAGCGAAGAGGAGCAACAGAAGGCAGATTCCCAAGGCCTGGACGCCCTGGCTCATCACGACGCTGCCGCCGGCGAACGAGAGGGAGCCCGGACGGATCAGCATCAGGCACGCGAAGGTGGCCAGACCCGCCAAAACGACGTTGGCGCAGAACCGGATCAGCGCGTCCAGCAGCACGAAGCGGTGATTGTGAAGAATAATGAACAGCGCCAGAGGCACGCTGGCATGATGAAGAACCAGCTCGTTCGACCAGGTGTGCGCTCCGTGATCCAGGCCAAGGTGAACGTAGGTGCCGATAAAGACGAAGAGGAACGCGGTCCCCAGCATCTGCCGGACCAAGCCGTGCCGGTCCGAGGTCCTCGATGCGGCTAAATGAACTGCGGCCAGCAAGGTTACGGCTCCCAGGCCGATGGCCATCAAAGTGAGCGCGTAAACGTGAAACTCCGGCCGGTCGAGCACGGCTTCCACGAGGTGCAGACCTACGGCAGCCGCGCCCACGACATATCCGGCGACGGCCAGAGGGCAGCGGTGGTTGAGAGAGAGATGCAGCAGAACCGGCGCCAGCAGGCTGAGACTGCCAAAGCTCAAAAACTCGACCGCGGAGCTCGTGCGCGGCCATCCGGGCGGCATGGCGATCAGCACCAGCGCTCCAAGGTTCCAGGCGAAGGCCAATCCGGCGGCGGCGAAGGCGAGGCCGCTGCCGCGCAATCGGGAGCCTGCCCGATCCCGGGCAAGCAGAAACAGGAAGATGCCGAAAATCAGGGCGCCGGCGCAGTGCCCGGCCATGTTCAGAAGCGAAGAGCCATGGCCCAGCACGGCGTAACTCTCTGCTACGGCCGACATCATTTTCGGAGACTCCGCGAGCGGGACGCCACTATTTTCCCACGTGCGTATCCAAGGTGCTGCGGGCTGGCAGGGCCTACCAGCGCAGCATGTCGCGGACGGCGTGCGCCTGCCGCTTGCTCACAATCAGCTCCTGGCCGTTGTTCAGCGTCAACATCCAGCGCTGGCTGCTCATGGAACTCATCTTACGCACGTGACCGACATTCACGAGGGCGTTCCTATGCACGCGGCGAAAGGACTGGCCTTTCAGCCGTTCTTCGAGCGCTCGCAGGGACTGCGTCGCCAGGTAGCGCTGCTGCCCGGCGACGATCCACACCAGGTCGCCGTCGGCCTGAAATGCCAGCACTTCCTCCACATCCAGCAGGAAATACTCTTCGCCCTTGCGGCCGACGATCTTGCGCGTCCTGACCGCAGCCTGCGGTGCGGAACTTGCCGCGGCCAGTTGCGCCAGGCTCTCCGCGATCTCGAGGCGCTTCCCACGCAGTTGGCGCACCCGATCGAGGGCTTTGCGAAGGCGGGCCTCGGTAACGGGCTTCAAGAGGTAATCCACAGCGCCCGCTTCGAAAGCCTGGATGGCATGCTGGTCGTAGGCGGTCACGATCACGACAATCGGAAGCTTGCCGCCCTCCAGTTTCCGGATCACATCGAAGCCGCCCATGCCCGGCATCTGCAGGTCCAGGAAAACAACGTCGGGCTCGAGAGCGGCGATCAGGCGGAGCGCTTCCTGCCCGTGTTCGGCCTCTCCGACGATCTCCACATCGCGGATCTGATCGAGTTCCTCGCGCAGCACCCGGCGGGCGATCGGCTCGTCGTCCACGATCAGGCTCTTGATCAGGGCAGCGCTCATCTTCGTCCGTGTATACCCCAGTATCCCTCTGGAGACGAAGGAAAAGCCGTGGGCGGCACAGGAAAAGCGGCAGACGACCGGTATTCTCCGGTGAGCGGGAAAGAGCGGTTCTGGACGAGGGCGCGGGCGGACGGAGATCCGGGGTGGGCGGCCTGGTGCCTACCTGTGAAGCACGCTGTTGTTGGGGTCGAGCAGCACCTTGGTGGGCAACTGCTTGAGCGTGATGGTGAAGGGCGCCGGTTCGTTGGCCGTCCTGACCCAGCGCACCAGCGGCTTACTCTTGGGGATCTGGATCTCGACCGGCACGAGTGCGCTGAACTCTACATCCACCCCGCTCTGGGTGACGGCGCCACGCACCTGCACCGCCGGGGGCTGGCCAGTCACCTTGTAAGTAAGCTGGAGCGCCGGGATTCCCGTGCCGTAGACCCACTGGTCGAAGAACTCCTCGAGTTGCGGGTCGGGAGATTTGGGAGGGAGAGCTTCGGCAACCGCGCGCTGGAACTGGGCGGTGGTGACGGCCTGGAACTGGTAGCGCTGCCGGAACTGGCCGAGCATTTCCAGAAAACGCTCGTCGCCGATGCGCTGGCGAAGCATGTGCATGATCCAGGACCCCTTCTCGTAAGTGATCACGCGCCACGCGTCCGGGGCCTGAGAAGTGAACAGGCGCGGACCCCAAATGATGGGGCCCAGGGACTCGACGGTGTTCGCACCGCCGGTTTTCGCCAGCAGGTGGGTCTTGTAGTTGGCCAGCACGGTGTCCACGGCATGGCTGCCTTTGCGCTTTTCCAGGTACAGCAGCGCGGAATAGTTGGCCAGCGCCTCCATGATCCAGTCGTCCTCGAAGCTGGCCGTGGTCACCACGTTGCCCCACCATTGATGGGCGGTCTCGTGGGCGTGTAGGATCTCGGAATAGAAGGTCTCGTTGGAAGGGTTGCGGGCGGAGGCGGGCCGCCGATTGGGATCTAGATAGGCCAGGGTTGAGAGGTAGATCAGGCCGGGAAAGCTCTGGCCGAAGGTCCCCGGAATCGGCGCGACGGTCAGGTTCTTGAGGATGGGCGGCCCGAAGTGCGAAGCCATGAACTCGAGGGCGCCGGCGATCTCGAGCGCCACGCGCTGCAAGCCCAGGGCGGGGTCGAGCTCGGGCATGTCCAGAGGGAACGGATCCAGATCGACGGTCCAGCGCTGGTTGCCCGGCGGGCCGAGTTTGGGCAGGGGGAGCAGGATGCTGGGTGACTGGGACTTGGCCTGCAGCGCGGGTTCGAGACTGCGGTTGGCGTATACGTCGATGCTGTAGCCGCCGCGGACCAGACTCTGGCGCTGGTAACGGCCCAGGTTGAAGCCGGCCATGCGGACCGGCGCCTCGGTGACGTGCCGGGAAATGTGCCAGGGGCTGGAGATGGTATCTTCCACGGTTTTCCCGGTCGCCACCAAGTCCAGGTCCTCCGGGTAGCGGAAGGTGAGGTCGTAGCGTGCGAAGCGGCCCTGCCGGTGAGGATACCAGGAACCGCGCGCGCCGACGAAATAGACGTGGTTGCCCGCATCCGAGACCACGTCGCCTTCGTGGTGGAATTCGAGCTCGTGTTCGCGCCCGGGCTGCAAGGGCTGGGCCGGCACCACCAGAAACGTCTCGTCGAGGTCACCGCGGATCAGCCCGGAGCGCAGCGAGGTCGGCTGGAAGACCTCGGCGGGCTGGCCGTTGATGAGCGCCTCGGTCACGCGCATCTGGGCGGCGATGTCGAAGGATAAGGCGCGGGCTTCTTGGCTGGGGCCGACGGTAGCGTGCGTCACCACGCGCAGGTGGAGGTTGGGGTCCAGGGTGGCGTCGATGCGGTAGCTGCTCACGTGCACATCCGAATCGGGCCGCAGGCGGGAGCCGTTCCGAAAGGAGCGCGCCTCGAAGCGCGTCCAGGTATCGAAATAGGCCTGCCCCTGCCGGAAGGCGACTTGCCCGAGGGCGATCTGCTGGCGAGCCTGCGGATCGTAGCTGACGTCGAAATTCCCCAGCTTCCGGCCACTGATCGCGGCGTAGAAGAAACCGTCCGCCGGCCGGCTACCGGTGAGCAGATCCGTCACCAGGCGGATCTGGAAGCTGCTGGAAAGGCTGCGTACCACGGGATCCCAGGTTTGCGCCAGCAGGAGGCCGCGCTCCTCGTCCCGGCGCGGCGCACTAGAAGCCAGGATCTGCTTGTGTAGCTCGGCATAAGTGGCGTCGGTGAAGATCAGCACGGCCGAGTTGAGATGTTCGCTCAGATTGGGCGTGTGTGCGTAGGAGGCCAGCGAGAGCCGTTCGGAACGCGTGGGGGGCAGCAGGAGCACCTCGGCGTCGCCCGCCTCGATGTCGCTCGAGAAGACCGCGGAGAGTCGCACACCATCCACGGCCTTTCCGAAGATCAGGAAGCCTTCGGTCAAGTAGACGTGGAGGTCTTCCCGGTCGAAGCGCAGGTCCCGGACGCGATAGCACTCGGCGGGGTCCAGACCAGCCGCGAGAATGCGGTGGTCCAGGCCCGCGGCCGGGCCCTCCGCCGCGGGAAGCAGCAGCGGGAAACAAAGAGACACGACTAAAGCGGCGCGCTTCACTTCTCTAGAGTAGGATATCCCCCTGGTAGCGCGCAGGGGCCGATTCCGTCGGCCCACGGCTAATCAGTGGTCTTCCGATACTCGGCGGGAGGAACGAACTCGGAGGCCGGAATGCCGGCCGTGGAGAAGCCGCTCGACTCGACGGTCATCTCCATCAGGTTGCCCCCCGAGCCGCCGCCCATGGTCGCCAGGATCTTGTCGGCCATCTTGGCCTGCTCGCCGCCCTGGGCTTTCATGGCCTCCAAACGGGCTCGCGCCTGGGCCATCTGGGCGGCTTGAGCCGAATTGCCGGGCATGCTCATCTTGATGACTTGCAGGACCGGAACGCCGTTAATGCCGGCCATCTTCTTCTGCATATCGGCCATGGCCTTCTGCATTCCCTGGCCGGCTCCGTGCGTGAGCGCCGCCCAGCCGGGCCCATTGGCCATCCGCTGGTAGAGGGCGCGCATCTCCGGGTAACCCGGAACGTCGGGGGAGACCCAAAAATCCATGGTCATGTGCATCTTCCCGCCGCCCATCTGCTGCATCTGGGGACTGTCCACGTCCATGGTCATGACCACCTCGTGGCAGTCGTAGCCGCCGATGGTCTTGTGCTGGCCGGTCTCCTGAACATCGATCTTCATATCCACGTCCGCTTGCCCCGCCCCGGCCGCGAACTGGCCGATAGGCGCCACCGAGTAAGTCTTCTGGGTGTGATTAATCCGGGTCACGGTCTGGGCGGAAAGATCGAGGATAGTCGAGGTGTTCCCGTGGTCGGTCCTCAGCTTGTCGCCCTTGATATATGTATGGTCGGAAGAGCCGCCGGCGGCCGCCGCCATCCCCCCCGCGTTCTTCATGGTCATGGTGTAGGAAAAGTCGGCGCGAGCGGCGACCGATCCCGCCACCGCCAGCACCAAGATCGCAGTCAGTTTGGTCACGAATTGCTCCCTTCGATGAACTCAGATCCTGTTGCCTCGATCCGTTGCCGGAGCGGCACACGTTCGTCTCACCCGCGGCGCGATTCGAGGCGACTGATTCAAGACTATAGGGGCCAGCCGGCGATGTCAAAGGGGGGGCCCGAGGAGTTCCCGCTATTGGATGGCGATGCTGGTGCCGGGTTGCGTCGAGTACCAAGTGTACGGGTTATAGGGATATCCCACAATCGGCATTCCCAACTGAACGGGAACCGCTGGTCCGGTCTGGCTATCATCCGGGATGATGACGTTAATCTGCTGTACCGCGCAGATCATCCCCGGAGACGTGCCCGAGTAGAGGACGTAGGCGGGCTTGCCTCCCACAAAGGCTTCCACGGGAGATGTGGAAGCGAGGAGGAACGAGCCGAACTCGTTGGCAGAGGTATTGCATTGGGAGGCGTTGGCGCCGAGGAGACCGGTTCCATAGAGGAGGACCATGGTTCCCCTTTGGGCCGGATTCTGCGGTGAGTTGAGGGTCCCATCGGCGTTCACGGCGGCGAGAGTGCCCGTGCCTGAAGCGTCGCGAGTGAACAGTCCCGGGGTGTCTTCTCCATAGGTTGGCGTAGGAAGCGTTATGGAGGCCGCCGTAGCCCCGCCGAGCGTAACCGTTAGCGTGGAAGGCCCGGTGTTATAGACGTTGGGCAGGATGGCGGCTATAACGTTATCCTGGACATACAGAAGCCGCGCTGGCTGGTTCTGGAATTGCACCGAGGCGCCGGCGAGAATGCTCGGAAGGATGCCCGCCTGGGGAACGAACGCCTGCACAAGTTGGGGGGGGCCAAGGCCGCTGCCATAGATCGCAATTACCTCGAACGAGGAGACGGGGCCACCCTGGTAGCTGGCCGCATTCACGACGCCGCCGGGCGAGATCAAGGGGGCCGTGGCCATAATGCGGAGGGACGCCGGGATATCCATGGAGACATCCGGCTGGCCGCTGACTGCAAGCGTTACGGGGAACGTTGTGGTGTAGTAGCCGGGCGCCAGGCCTGTCAGATTAGCGGTTCCGGTAACGGTCGCGCCTCCGTCGAGGACCGTCACCGCGTTCAGGGTCAGCCAGGAGGCCGCGGGTTGACCTATTGTCCAGGCGCCCGTCCGACCCGCGATGGGCACAAGAGTCACGGTCTGCGGGAGGGGCGCCGACCCGGGCAGGGCCACGAGATCCAGGGATCCCGGATCGACGCCAAAGGGGAAGGCAGCATGGAAGCTCATAAGGCCGATGCTGAGAGGGATTCCGTTGGAAGCATCAAACGTGCGCGGGTTGTCGCGGTTACCATCCCCCCAGGAATCGAAGTAAAAAACGTTGCCGAAAAAGGTCTGGAACGGCACCCAGACCGTCAAAGACGGACTTGCAGTGTTAGGCGGGTCACGCATCCCGAAGATGCCGCCCACGAAGTTGGGATCGTCGCTGCGATAGTAAGTCAGTTCCTCGGTTGCAGCTATCAGCGCTGGGGAGCCATCGACCGAGGACACCGGAAGGCTGGCAGAGTTGTTCGCCAGGTTGGGGTCGGACGTCAGAGCGAAAACGTCACCGCCGATAGGACTACAATCCCCAGTGCACTTGAATTCCAGGCTGATGGCCTGGCCGGCGGGAAGCCTGGGGATGACCGCGCCGCTCGGGGTGCAGATTGCCACGCCCCCAGGCAGGCACTCGAATTGAGGGAACCATAGGTACAACAGTACGCCTTCGGCATCCGCAGGACCATCGTTCTGGATGGTGGCGACGACGTCGACGATTTGGGTACTTTGGACGAACGGCTGACCCTGAGTCCAGGACAGGGAAAGGTCGGCTTGCGGCGCCGGATCCTTGAAATCCAGGAGCAGCGGGGTTTCGGCCTGATCGTCGAAAGTGACCGGAATTCGCGCGGAACTGACGGCTGTTAGCATTCGTGCCGGGGCGCTGCCGTCGGGAGCGGTGGCGAGAAATGCCACGGGCCCGAAAGGATATGCAGATGGAATCTTGCTTCCCAGAAAGTTTTCACTCTCGACCCTGTCCCCGGCCGCACTGATGGTCAACAGAAACTCGCCGAAGTACCAGTCGGGATACATGAGGGCGCGGACGCGCCCGTCGGGCTGCACGGCGAGAGCATCCAGGGAGCCGTCCCCCAACCCAGCGGACCACACCAGCGCCGAGCCCTGCGGATTGAGCTTCAGGATGCACAGAGTCCCAGTTGTCGGGGTCTCTACTCCCCAGTGGGTTATCAGGGGCAAACCGATCGGGTTTGCAGGAAACGCGGACACGTCCGGAGCCGGAAGGGAGTACCCGCCAGTATAAACATTGCCCTGGCCGTCAACGGCGATCGCCTCAAGCGCCGACCTTCCTATGGGGCCCTGCCCCAGGTAAAGCAGGGTCGCGTAGACGACGTGATCGAGCGCCGGCGAAACCTTCATAACGAAGCCTTCGTTTACCCCTGACGCAGAGGTGGGGATAGTTGTCTGGAGGGCTCCGGGCGTCGCCGTAAACCCGGGGTAGGCCGTTCCCACGACGTAGACTGCGCCAGCGGCGTCGACGGCAATCGCTGTTGCCCTGGCATAGGAACTGAGACTGAAGCTGCCGGCAAGTGTGCCGTCAGCGTTGATTTTCACAATGGCGTACGAGGGCCCCGTAAACCCGCCAAGATAGACGTTGCCTGAAGCATCGCTGGCCATCGATATTCCCAGGCCTCCAACCCCGCTATAGACGATTGGAGACTGATTCCCTTGGAGGTCGAGCTGGTACAGGCCGGAGTTCCAAACCCACAGCTTTCCGTTGGGGCCAGGGGTGATCGGGCAAGGGAATGAGCCACCGCAAGTGCCCGATTCGAACTGAGCCTTGTAGAGTACCGAGCCGTCGGGGCCCAGTTTGGTCACGATGGGGCCTGGCACGGGTGGTGTCTGTGCCTGCGACATCACGTAGGTGTTTCCGCTGGCATCGGTCGCCGCGGATATGGGCAGGCCGGGGTCAAACTGATGGCACCAGTTGATCGAGGCGAGCCCGCCGCAAATCGGGCCGTAGGTCCCGGGCTGTGCCAAGGCGGGAATAGCCACTGACAGAACGAGTACGGCCAGGAAGAAGGCTCTCCCGTTAAGCATGGACAAATTATATCAGCTAGCGCGGCTTTCCAGTCAAAACTTATCGGGAATATCGCTGGATAATCCGGGTCTGCGACCCCTCCATATCTCGAGCCGGCGGGAGTGGAAGGCCGGCTGGTTGGCTAACAGCGCGATTTCGGCGGCGCTATAGCGGTCGGCCGCGCAGAACGCTTGCACGTCCGAGGCGCTGGCCGATTCCGGCGCGCACATCCACAGCCAGCTCCGATAGGCAGCGGGATCAGCCACGGCGGGGAAGATGCGCGCGTTCCAGAGAATGGGCTCGGCGGCGCCGGTCGAATCGGGCCAGACGTCCGCGGCATCCAGGCCCACGCTGCGCAGCCATTGCAGGAGCGGGCGGCCGCAGAACAGGCCGTCCTTGAAACTATCGCGGACTCCGTAGCAGCGCACGAACCAGACATCCTCGGCGGCGCGATTCTGGCCGGGCAGGACCTCGAGGCAGGCGCCGGGCGGGAGCGACAGGGGCTCGTCCACATCCACGCCCACCAGAACGTTCTGGCCGGACAATTGGAGATCGGCTGCGATCCGGCAGCCTTCCAGCCAGGCATCCTGGCCATGCGCCTGGGCCGACGGCGAAATGACGCTGTTCACCGCCAGCACCGTTGAAGAAGGCTCCGCGCCGCGATCCTCCGCGACCAGCGCCAGGCCGCTTTCAATAAGCTGGCGCGTCGATCCGAAGTGCAGGAACCGGCAGGACGGGACGAGCTGGACGGAGAGCGGCACACGGCTCAGTACCGGGAACACCCGGGCCAGCGCTGCCTCGGTCCAGCGGGAACCACTGGAGCGCGCGCTGCGCAGGTAATGCTCGAAGGTGGCCGCGCTTCCCAGGGCGCAGCAGATCTCGCGGTAGAGATCGATCCCATGGCTGAGCATGCGCGGGAGCGCTTCCGCCGAAAAGACGAAATCGCCGTCCGCCGCCCGCTCCACGCCGAAGGCCTCGATCAACGCGGAGGAGGTGCCGGCATCCAGGCTCATCACGGCAACGTCGAGCGCAGAAAGGCCCGCCGGGTTGATCGCGCCCATCCGCCGTTGCTCCGCCACGGGCGGTTTTTGCAGGTAAAGCGATACGCCGCCGCCCTCGCCGATGCAGAATACTCCGTGCCGGCTGGCCTCTTCCGGCGTCGCATAGCAGCCCAGCGCGATGAGGCCGGGCTGGGAGAAGCGGACAAGGCCGGCATCGAAGCGGATCAGCGCGTCGCCAGCCGCCACGAGCACCTGGCCCGCGCCGGGGAGGCCGGGAGGCAGAGCCAGGAAATCGGGCGCCAGCCGGTCGAACAAGGTGACGGGCAGCGGCGCGCCCGAGTCCCCGGGCACAGGAACGAAGATCTTGCCGCAGGGTGCGTAGGCGGGGAGGCGGCGGGAGTCTCCGCCCGCATGAACGATCAGAATACGAAGTTCCCGCAGGATCGCGGCGGCGTCGCCCAACCGGCCGCGGCGGCGCTCACGGTTTAGAATCCGAACCAGGCACAGCAGCGTGCTGCCTCCGCTGCCAATGCGCTGGTTTTCGAGATCGGGGACCACTAGGACTTCGCGCACTTGCTGCAACAGCCCGCGCTCGCGCCGCATCTGCAACTGGAGTTCATAGGCCTCGGCTTGCGCGGCATGGGAGGCCGTCAGTACGAGATAGTCCCAGGCGCTAGGAGGGTCGGTCATGGGCGAGTGCCGACTCCAGCTAGGCGGACTCCAGGACGATATTGGCGTACTGCACCGTATCGCCGGTCCGGATCAGACCGATGGCCTGCGGGACCCGCTTCTTGAACTCCACGTGAGGTTCGTAAACCACGGGCACTCCGCTCAGCGCCTGTTCGAAGCGGCTCCGCGTGGCCGCATCGTTGCCCGCCCGGAACTCCTCCGCCATAAACGCTCGTCCCACGACGAAATTCGCGCGGATCGCCGCGAGCACGTCGAGCACCCGCGGCAGATCGTCCACCAGCGAGATGTCCACGGTTTCGATCGGCGGCCAGAAGGGAAAGCCGCGATCCGCAATCACCAGCGTGTTGGTGTGGCGGACGCGGCTGAGCAGCGAGTTGATCGCCGGATTGAGAATGCCGGTCTTGAGCATGGCTTGGTCTCCCCTATCGGGTCCGGATTCGCACCCGGAACGCGCCTGGAACCTTTTCTTCCGCAATCACCATCAGGTACCCGCCGCCGCAGCCCGAGTACATGGCCCCGGGATAACGGGATTGGAAGTTGGCCAGAATGCCTTTCAGGTCGATGGCGATTTTCGGGTGCCGGACGGTGTGCGGCAAAATGGCTTCCCAGCACTCCATGCAGGCGTTCATCGAATCGGCCAAGACCCGCGTGCTCTGGCGGAGGATGGCGGCGTAGCACTCTCTCCCGGTTTGGCCGAGGCGCCGGATCCATTCCGGATCCAGATTCTTGACGCCCAGGGGATTGTAGCCCTCCGGCCGCTGATTCACCGGCACAAGCTGCAGGACGCTCTCCAGCCAGCGCGCCACCCCGGGGTCGCAAGTGGACTCGATGTGGGCCGGAAAGTAGCCGCCCTCGAAGGCGGCGTCGTAATCCAGGCGGTTGATGCCCGGGCAGATGAGGCCGATCATGTCCTGGGATCCGGAGGGCTCGGCCTGGCCCTCGTTCTCGGCGCGATAGAGCTCGCGGACCAAGTCCTCCGGCGGCCGGAGCGGCAGCGCGCCGTTCCAAAGCGCACTCGCCACCCGGCGGGTTCCGCTGGCTATCCCAGCGCGCTCCATAAACCAGCGGTCCGGCTCCAGGCCGACCACCACCATGGAGCCCGGCGGTGCGGGATTCAGGCTCGAAACGAACGGCTGGTCGATCCAGCCGCCGGCCAGCGCCAGACGGTGAGGAATGCGGCCAATGAGCGCTTGGATGCCGGCCTGGCCCGGCGCGACGGTTGAGGATTCGGGGGACATCTTAGTCGGTCACGACCCGCCGGCCCGCTTTGCGCAGCGCAAACTGCTGCGCGATCCAGTCGTAGGTGTGCTGCATGCCGGTGCGCAGAGGAGTGCGCGGCTCCCAGTGGAGAACCTTCTGGATAAACGTGTTATCGCTGTTCCGGCCGGCGACGCCCTGGGGCGCGCTCAGATCGTAGCTGCGCTCCAGGCGCACGCCCGCGATCTCCTCGACCATGCCGACCAGATCGTTGATCGAGATCAATTCGCTGGACCCCAGGTTGATGGGCGTGGCGATGAGGTCCGGAGAGTGCGTGATCCGGTCGATGCCCTGCACGCAGTCGTCGATGTAACAGAAGCTGCGCGTCTGCATGCCGTCGCCCCAGATCTCGATGGCGAGCCGGCCCGCGTCGATGGCTTCCAGCACCTTGCGGCAGATGGCGGCGGGGGCCTTCTCGCGGCCGCCGAACCAGGTGCCATTGGGCCCGTAGATGTTGTGGAACCGGGCGATGTGCGTTTCCAGGCCGCGCTCCGCCCAGTACTCCTGGCAGAACATCTCCGAAATCAGCTTCTCCCAGCCGTAGCCGCGTTCGGACATGGCCGGATAGGCGTCGGATTCCTTGAGGGCGCGAACCTGGGGGTCCTTCTGCAAGTCGGTGTTGTAGGCGCAGGCCGAGGAGGAGAAAAAGTAACGCTGCGCGCCGGCCCGCCAGGCCGCGTCAATCAGATGCGTATTGATCAGCACGCTGCGCAGGCACTCCACGCGAAAGCGTTCGATGAAGCCCATGCCACCCATATCCGCGGCGAGATTGTAGACCTCCACAGCACCCTCGACGGCGCGGATGGCGTTCTGCTTCTCGCTCAAATCCATGGAGAGACATTCCACGCCCGGCACGCGCTGGTACCATTCCGGCAGAGGCTTGCGGTCGATGGCCCGTATGCGCGTGTAGCCGAGATTGTGGAAGTAGCGTGTGAGCGAGCCGGCAATGAATCCGCCGGCGCCGGCGATGACGATCAGGTCATCGGAGCCTGGCTGACGGTCGATGGAAGGACTGGTTGGGGAGGTCATTCGTTATCGGTTAAACAAAGGTCATGATGATACGCTGGCGGCTGCGCTGTCAACTGTGCGCTGGCAACCGGGGCCGCGCCAGGTTGGCGCCGGGCGGCCCGGAGAGAGAGCTTTCGGCCGGGCGTGATATGCTGAGAACGGAAGCAGCCGCGGCGCGCTGGGGAGAGCGATTGATGGTTGGCAGGTGCGGGAGATTCGTGGTTGCGGAACTCGCCTGTGCACTCCTGATGGGGGGCTCCTTCGCCGCCGGCCAGACCGAACCCACGCCGCGCCCGCAGGACCCGGAGGTCTCGATCAAGCCGCGGCCCGCCAAGCCGCTGGCGAGCGCGGATACGGATGCGCCGCGCGTGCGCAGCCTGCGCGTAGACGCCACCGTAGTGCTGATTCCGGTCACGGTCACCGATCCGCTGAACCGCTTCGTGACGGGCCTGGAAAAGGAGCACTTCCGGGTGTTCGAGGACAAGATCGAGCAGAAGGTCACGCATTTCTCGAGCGAGGACGCGCCCGTGTCGGTCGGCATCGTGTTCGACACCAGCGGCAGCATGGGCCCCAAGCTCCTGAAGTCCCGGCAGGCGGTTTCGCAACTCATGAAGACAGCCAACCCGGAAGACGAGTTCTTCCTGGTCCAATTCAGCGACCGGCCGGAACTGACGGTCGGTTTCACGCGGGAAACCGAGGAGATCCAGAACCGGCTGACCTTCGCCCAGTCCAAGGGCCGCACCGCGCTGTTGGACAGCGTGTACCTGGCCATCAACGAGATGAAGAAGGCCCACAATGCGCGCAAGGCGCTGTGCATCATCTCCGACGGGGGGGACAACGCCAGCCGCTATACCGAGAGCGAGATCAAGAACCTGGTGCGCGAGGCGGACGTGCAGATCTATGCCATCGGGATCTACGAGCCGATGGCGAGCCGCGGGCGGACGGCGGAAGAGCTGGCCGGCCCCAGCCTGCTGAGCGAAATCGCCGAGCAGACCGGAGGCCGGCATTTCCCCGTCGACAACCTGAACGAGTTGCCGGACGTCGCGGCGAAGATCGGCATCGAGCTGCACAACCAGTACGTACTGGGATACGCCCCGCTAAACCGGGAGAAGGATGGAAAATACCGTCACGTGCAAGTCAAGCTGGTGCAGCCGCGCGGGCTGCCGCCGCTGCGTGCATTCTGGCGGCTCGGCTACTATGCGCCCACGCAATAACGCCTGGATCTTCCCGCTGGCGGCGATGCTGGCTCTTCCTTTGGGAGCGCAGGAAGGCTCCACGGTGTTCCGCGCCGATACCCGGCTGGTGGTGCTGCACGCCACCGTGGTGGACCGGCACGGCAAGCTGGTCACCGACCTGCCGCGCCAGGCCTTTCATGTGTTCGAGGACGGCGTCGAACAGCCGTTGAAGATCTTCAAGCGCGAGGATGTGCCGGTGTCCATGGGCATCGTCATCGACAACAGCGGCAGCATGCGCGACAAGCGCAAGAGGGTCGAAGCCGCGGCGCTGGCGCTGGTAAAGGCCTCCAACCGGCAGGACGAGGTATTCATCGTCAATTTCAACGACGAAGCCTATTTGGACGTCGATTTCACCAACGACATCAAGAAGCTCGAGGAGGGCGTCGCGCGCATCGACGCCCGCGGCGGGACCGCCATGCGGGACGCCATCGACAGCTCGATGGAGCACCTGAAGAAGAAGGGCAAGCAGGACAAGAAAGTGATCGTGGTGGTCACGGATGGAAACGACAACGCGAGCGAGGTGACCTTGGAGAAGCTGGTCCAGAAGGCGCAACAACGCGAGCTGCTGGTTTACGCGATCGGCCTGCTGGACGAAGAAGATCCGCGCGAGGCGAAGCGGGCCAGGCGCGCGCTGGATGCGATCGCGGCCGCGACAGGCGGCCAGTCGTACTATCCTAAGCAGGTGGACGACGTCGGCGAGTTCACCCTGGCGGTGGCGCGCGACATCCGCAATCAATACACGCTGGCTTACAGCCCGCTCAGGCAGGATCTGGACGGCAGCTTCCGCCAGATCAAAGTGGTCGCGAACGCCGCCGGCCACCCCCAGGTGCGGACGCGCACCGGTTACTACGCGAATCCCGAGCTGAACAGGACGGGCCAGGCGCTCCCCGCCGCCGGCGTTCAACCGGCGGGGGGGAGCCGGTAACTCCGAAGCGCGGCCTGTTAAGATGGTCTGGTGACTTATCTACGGGGCGCAGCCGCGGTAGGGATCCTGACGGCTGCGCTGGTCTGGGCGCAGGAGGATTCCGGCGACGTGTTTCGCACGGAGGCCCGTCTGGTGGTGCTCCACACCACGGTGACGGACAGGAGCGGGAAGCTGCTCACCGATCTGCCTCAAAGCGCCTTCCACGCCTATGAAGACGGCGTCGAGCAGCGTGTCAAGGTATTCCGCCGCGAAGACGTGCCGGTCTCGATGGGCCTGATCATCGACAACAGCGGCAGCATGAAGGAAAAGCGGCTGAAGGTGGAAGCCGCGGCCATGGCGCTGGTGAAGGCGTCGGATCCGCAGGACGAGGTCTTCATCGTCAACTTCAACGACGAGGTTTACCAGGACGTGCCCTTTACTAGCGACCTCAAGAAGTTGGAGGCGGGGCTGGCGCGGATCGATGCGCGCGGCGGGACGGCGATGCGCGACGCCATCAACTACTCGATCGACTACGCCAAGAAAAAGGGCAAGCACGACAAGAAGGTGCTGGTGGTGGTGACCGACGGCGACGACAACATGAGCGAAGTTTCGCTGGAGCAGCTCGTGCAGACCGCGCAGCAGCAGGAGGTGCTGGTCTACAGCATCGGGTTGCTGGCCGAGGAGGAGAAGCGGGAGGCGAGCCGGGCCAAACGCGCGCTGGATACGCTCACCCATGCTACCGGCGGCCAGGCGCACTATCCGTACGACGTGGATGAGGTGGGCAAGATCGCGCTGCAGGTGGCGCACGACATCCGCAGCCAGTACATCATCGCCTATACGCCCATCAAGCAGGCGCTGGACGGCAGCTTCCGCCGGATACGGGTGACGGTGAGCGGCCCCAACAGCCCAACGGCGAGGACCCGCACCGGCTACTACGCCACCAACGACCTGGCCTCCGCGCCGGCTCGCAAGCGCTAACCGCTAGCCGCGCTACAGCGGGACGATCAGGCGGCTCTCCGAGCCCAGGTAGACGGAGCGGTTGACGCATTCGCCGGGGGGCAGGTTCAGGAGCACCGGCTTCAGCACCAGGACTACGTCGGTCGACTCGGTGTCGATGTTGTTCTCGCGAAACAGCCGTCCCACCAGGGGCAAGTTGGATAGGCCGGCGACCCCGGTTAACGTTCTGGCCTGGCTGGCGGTCATCAGGCCAGCGACGATGGCCCACTCCCCCTCCTTCAGGCTCACCTTGGATTCCATTTTGCGGTTGGAGATGATGGGCAAGCCGTTGGCGCTCTGCCCGGCCAGCAGCTTGAACTCGGCCTCTACATCCAACGAGACATCGCTCGTGCCCTGCACGTGCGGCGTGATCTTCAACGATAGTCCGAGGTCCTCGAAAGTGAAAGTGGGGGGTATGGTCACGCCGGAGGTCCGGCCCAGGAAGCCGGCCGTGGCGATGGGGTACTTGTCTCCCACATGAAAGGTCGCCGTAGCCCCGTCGAGCGAACGGACCTGGGCATCCAGCAGGTTCTTGCCGAGCGATCGGTTCAGGGTGGCGAAGGTGCTGGCATCGGCGATTCCCAGACCGAACATGGGGTGGCCGAACAGGAAGCGGGAGAGAAGCTGGACCGCGCCGGCCGTGCCGCCGGAGCCCACGAAGACGATGGGGAAATCGTTGGGCAGGAGCAGGCCGTAGGTAATCAGGCTGCTGCGGTCCACCTCGAGGAACTGCACCTCGATCCCCACTTCCGCCCGGCTGTGGGCGAGCTGCTCGAAGAGCGCCTGGGCGGGCCGGACCTTCGAAAGCCGGTCCTTGATCACCACCATGCGGCGTTCCGCGTCGACCGCGAATTTGACGATCTCCATGGCCTGTTGGACCGCGTGGGCGAGTTCCTGGGCCTCCGCCACGGTGACCGGTTCGGGAATGGGGATGGCGATCGCCACGACCGGTTCCACCTGGGCGCGCTTCTCGGCGGTATCCTTGGCGACCAGGAACAGCCGCTCGCTCACGGGGACGACGAAGGCGCCGGTGGCCGCCTCCAGAGTGTGCAGCGCCTGGCGGTAATCGGCATCCTGGATGCGGATGTGAAGCGGCGGGCCGGCTTGGTAGTCGCCGTCGAAGATCGTATCCAGGCCGAAGGCGCGCGCGGCCTGTTCGAAGACCGATTTCGAGTCGCCGCGCAGGTCGAGGTCCTTCCGTCCGAGGGTGGGTTTCAGTTCGGGCGGCGGCTTGAGGCGCTGGATTTCGGCCAGGTCCTCGGCGGAGATGGGCCCTTCGGGCGCTGGGGGTTGCGGCGGGCCGGTCCCCGGCAGGGCCAGCTTGGGCATGACCTTGGCCTGGAGCGCGGCTCGAGTGCGCAGCGCCTGGCAGCGGGCCCAGTACTCCAGGTGGTTGGGGTCTTTGGCGGCCGCCTCGGCGTACAGCAGATAGGCTTGCACCACGTCGCCGGCGCGCTCCGCGATCTTGCCTTCTTTGAATAGCTCCGCGGCACTGGGCTCGGCGGCGGACGATCCTAGAGCGATCGCCAGACACAACCACACCGCTCGGCGGAGAGGCACTAAGATCCATGACGGGCGAGGCCGCTGGAACGTGCAGAGTCCCGGAGATCGAGCCTGCCCCGGAGTTGGATTGGACTCCAGCCCGAAAATGGAATAGCATCATGAAGGAACGGAAATCCGATGGTCACCTTTGCGACACTTCGATCCGCGTATTGCCCGCCGGTCCCCGAGACTCTGGAGGACCTGGATCTTCCCCACGGCCTGGTGGTGGATTTGGTGGTGCGGCGGACCTATACGATTGGCCAGGGCAGCATACAGAGCCTTAGCGAAGCCTTGAAGCTCTCTTCGAACTGCGTGGAGGCGGTCTTCCGGGAACTGCGATCGCAGCAGCTCATCGAAGTGAAGGGCATGAGCGGAAACGACTACAACTTCGTTCTGACCCAAAACGGCCGCTCGCTGGCCATGGAGCGATTTCAGATCTGCCATTACGCGGGCGCGGCCCCGGTTTCGCTCCGGCAGTATCACAAGGCGACCAAGATTCAGGGGGCGAAGGTGCGGATCGACCGCCGGAGCCTGCGCCAGGCCTTCTCGGACCTGGTGCTCCCCGACCGGCTGCTGGATCAGCTCGGCCCGGCGATCATCTCGCAAAGCTCGATCTTCCTCTATGGCCCGACGGGCAGCGGGAAGACCAGCCTCGCGGAACGGATGCTGCGCGTCTACCAGGACGCGATCCTGGTTCCCTACGCCGTGGAGGTGGACCGGCAGATCATCCAGCTCTACGATCCGGTGGCTCACGAGGCCATTCAATCGACCAACCAGGACATCGACCCGCGCTGGGTGCTGTGCCGGCGGCCGTGCGTGGCGGTGGGGGGCGAGCTGACGCCCAGCATGCTGGAGCTGCGCCTGGACGAGGCCACCGGCATCTATGCCGCGCCGACCCAGATGAAGGCCAACAACGGCGTGCTGGTGGTGGACGACTTCGGTCGCCAGCTCATGTCGCCGCGCGAGCTGCTGAACCGCTGGATCGTGCCGCTGGACCGCCGCGTCGACTACCTTTCGCTACGCTACGGAGTGAAGTTCCAGATCCCCTTCGAGACCATGGTCGTCTTTGCGACCAACCTGGACCCGCGGGAACTGGCCGATGAAGCGTTTCTGCGCCGGTTGCAGAACAAGGTGTACGTGGAGGCCGTCGAGCCGCAGTTGTTCGACGACATCTTCCGGCGGGTGGCGAGCGCGCGGAACATGCCCTACGAGCCGGATACCGCGGAGTACCTGCGTCAGCTCTGCTACCGCGAAGGCAGCATGGAGCTGCGAGCCTGCTATCCGGCGGACATCTGTAACATCCTGGTCTCGATCGCGAGTTACGAAGGCCGCCCGATCCGGGCCAACAAAGAGGACCTGGAGCGGGCCGTGGCGCTGTACTTCGCGCAGACGTAGCCTTCCCCGGGAACTCCAGGGCGGGCGCCGGCATCTAATCCAGTAGGCCTGGAGGCCGAGATGCCGGACGACTGGGCAATGGAACTCCCCGTTGGTTGCCGTTGGCTGCTGCGGATCTCAAGCTGGATCGTGCCTGGCGCGAGCAGGCCCGCCTGGCGCCGGAAATGGGAAGAGGGCCTGCGGCACTGGTGGGCCTGGCAGGCGGAGCGGGACGAACTGGGCCCAGAAGCCCGCAGGCGGCTCCTGGAGCATTGCCGGAGCGCCTGGGCCGACGCCCTGAAGCAGCGATTCCAGCGGGATCAGATGCGGCACTTCCTGCGCGGCCCGGCATTCGTGCTGGGGGTGGCCGCCGCCTTTCTGGTGATACTGACGGCAGCCAGCCGTGGCTTCGCGGGCATCCGCGGGCTGCGGGTCCCCCTGCCTTACCAGAATCCGGAGCAACTCTATGCGCTCTCGCTGACGGACCGGGTGGGGCGGGGCTACGACGCACCGGTCGGCTACCTCCGCGCCTGGCGGGACAAGGGGGCGGCGAAGAGCCAACTGGCCGCCTATGTCCGCCGCGAGAACCACGCCGAGGTTACTCCGGATTTCTTCTCGTTGCTGGGTGTGCGCCCGCTCCTGGGCCGCACGCTCGGAGCGGGCGACGAATCCGAGGCGGAGTTGCCGGCCGTGCTGAGTTACTCGTTCTGGCGGCAGCGTTACGGTGGAGAACGCGCCGCGATCAGCCGCACCGTGATGCTCGATGGGCGCGTGCTGCGCATCGTCGGGGTGCTCCCGCCGGAGTTCTGGGCGCTCTCGGGCCAGGTTCGCTATTGGACGCCCTTCTCGCTGGATGCAGTGCACGTCCGCCTGGGACCGCCGCCCACGGCCGGCGCCATCGTGCGCATTCATCCGGGCGTCAAGCCCGAGCAGGTGCGCGCCGCATGGATCGACATCTGCCACCAGGAGAAACTGCCTCTGTTCGGCCAGGGCATCGGCCTTCTGCCCCTCGAAAACCACGGCCTGGGGCGGCTCACCATCTTCGCCGGCGGGCTGGCGATGGCCCTGCTCGCCGGCGCGGCGCTGATCTTCTTCGGCAGCCGCGGCGCCCTACGGACCGGCTGGCGCTATTGGGCCTTCGAGTCGGCTAAAACGCTGCTGTTGCTAGTCTTGCTGGCCGTCCTCCGGCTGGAGCTGACCACCCCGAGCATGCTCCTGCCCGGCGGCCGTCCCAGCGGCGACTTGTGGGCGACGCTGGCGCTCGATTGGGTCTTCTATCTGGGCTGCGGCGCCGCGCTTTACTGGTGTTACTTCGACCAGCGCCACCGCTGTCCGGTCTGCTTGCATCGCCTGAGCATCCCGTATACGACCGGGTCCTGGAGCAGTCCGCTGTTCGACCCGGTCTCCACCGAATTGCTCTGCGACCAGGGCCATGGCTCGCTGTGGGTGCCGGAAACGCAGTCCAGCGCCAACGTCGCCGAGCACTGGACGGGGCTGGACGAATCCTGGCGCGAGCTGTTCACGAAATAGCCCGCGAACTGGGGGACGGGTGGCTCTTGCCCGGCGCGGAACCTTACTTGGCCCGGCGCTGCTTCTGCTGCCCGACGCGGACCTTGAAGTGCAGTTGCTTGGCTTCCTGGTAGGCCTTGTGGTCGTGCCGGGCGATGGCGTCCGACAGGTACCCGTCGAGGTCCGCCTCTTTAGGGATAACGGCCATCAGCGTGAAGTTCTCGTTGCAGACCGGGCAAAAGGGCCGGAATCGCCTGACATTGGGAATCGACATACTCTGCTTATCTTAGCATGCGGCCGGGAAAGCCCGCTATCCGGCCATGCCGCGCACGGTGATGCCCACCAGGGCCAGCGTCAGGCCGATCAGGATGGCTACCGAGGCCCAGGTGACCCAGTTGTACAACCGGCTGTTGGTCCACTCGCCCATCAGTTCCTTCTTGTTGATGAGCAGCACCATGAAGATCAGCACCACCGGGAGCAGCACGCCGTTGAGCACCTGAGAGAACAGGATCATCTTGATCAGCGGGAACTTCGGAATCAGCACCACCCCGGCGCCCCCCACGATGAGCAGCGTGTACAGCCAGTAGAAGATCGGCGCCTCGCGGAGACGGCGGTTGACGCCGGCCTCGAAACCCAGCCCCTCGCAGACCGTGTATGCGGTGGAGAGGGGCAGGATCGAGGCGGCGAAGAGCGACGCGTTGAACAATCCCGCGGCGAAGAGCACGGAGGCGTAGATCCCGAAAGGCTTGAGGGCCAGGGCGGCGACGCCGGCGTCCTCGATGTCGCGCGGAGCGACGGCCCAGATCGCCCGCGCGCACGCCACGATGATGAAGAAGGCGATCACCGAAGTGCCGATGCAGCCCACAATCACCTCCAGGCGCGAGGCGTTGAGCTCCTTCGCCGTCACTCCTTTCTCAACCACTGCGGCCTGAAGATAAAACTGCATCCAGGGCGAGATCGAGGTGCCTACCATCGCAATCAGCATCACGATGTAGTCCTTGTCGAGCATCATCACCGGCTTGACGCTGTACAGGATCGCCCGCTTCCAGTCCGGGTGCAGCAGCACCGCCGAAATAATGTAGCTGACGTACAGGAAGCTGGCCGCGAGGAAGATCTTCTCGACGCTATCGTAGGTGCCCTTGACCACCAGGACCCAGACCAGGACGGCGCAGATGGGTACCGAAATATAGCGGCTGATGGAGAACACTTCGGTCGCGGTGGCGATGCCGGCGAACTCCGCCATCACGTTGGTCAGGTTGGTGACGACCAGCAGCGCCATCAGTACGAAGGTGGTGCGCAGGCCGAACTCTTCCCGGATCAGGTCGGAGAGGCCTTTGCCGGTTACCGCACCCATGCGGGAGTTCATCTCCTCGGTAACGATCAGCAGGAGGGTGATGGGGAGCAGCGTCCACAGCGGCAGGTAACCGAACTTGGCCCCAGCCTGCGAGTAGGTGAGGATCCCGCCCGAGTCGTTGTCGACCATGGAGGTCACGAAACCGGGGCCGAGCACCGACAGGAACAAGGCGATCTGGTATCGAAAACGCTTCAGAATCCTCATCGCCGCTCATCTCCGCCTCAATACCGAAATCACGTCGTCGGCCGTGATCACACCCTCGAGTTTGCCCGCCTTGCCGACCACCGGCAAAGTCAGGATGTTGTACTTATCGAAAAGTTCGGTGACGCGGTCCTGTTTCTCGTTCACCGGCGCCTTGATGAGCGTGCCCGTGGCCAGCTCTTTGAGCGACTGGGCGGGGTCCGCCCCGAACAGCCGCCCGATCGGCACCGCTCCGGTCAGCCGGCCGGAGCTGTCGATCAGGAACATGGTGTTCAGGCTCTCCAACAGTTCTTCGCTAGCCCGGATCGACTGCATCGCGGCGGCCACCGTGGCGTCTTCGTGCAGCGCGACGAATTCGGTGTTCATCATGCCGCCGGCGCGGTCCTCTTCGTATTGCAGCAGCTCGCGCACCTCGGTCTTGGGCTCGGCGTCCATCTCCTGGAGGATTCCCTCGGAAGTCTCCTCCTGAAGTTCGTGGAGCAGGTCGGCGGCTTCGTGGGGCTCCATCTCCTCGACGATATCGGCCGCCTTCCCGGTCTCCAGCGACTCCAGAATGCTGGCCTGCATCTTGGGCTCGACCTCGGTGAGCGCGTCGGCCGCCACCTCGTTGTCGATGGCCGCGAAGATGGCCTCCCGCTCGTCCGGGCTCAGGTCTTCGACGATGTCCGCCAGATCGGCCGGGTGCAGCGTCTCCAGTCTCTGGTGCGAGATGTTCAGCCGCAGCCGCCGCTGCGGGTCCGGCTCGACGATGTCGCAGAACTCCCAGCGGATGGAATTCGGGGCGATGGGCGTCTGCAGGCGGCGGATCCAGCTCCGCGGCACCCAGCCCTGCAACAGCCGCCGCAGGATGCTTCGGGCGCCCACGTCCACCTCCAGCACCCGCAACAGCTCCTGCTCGCCCTTCTTTTGGACTTCGAAGGTGACGTCGTTGACCCGCACCACTTTGCGTCCGTTCACATCGATGATCTGCTGGTCCAGCAGGTCCCGCGCGATGCGCAGCATGTACTCGTCTTCGTGGTAGGGGATGAGCGCTTCGTCGCGGAGATGGACGCCCTGGATGGAGATGGAGCGGATCTGGTCCCAGCGCACCGTGAGCCAGGTCCAGCCCGCTTCCACCAGGTAGCGGTCGACGCACACCGGATCGATCATCGGAACCAGGGCGGCGTCCGCAATCCGGCCGAGGCGGCGGCCTTTGAGGTCGTAGACCTTGAGACCCAGGAGTTCTGTAAAGTACAGGAGATCCGCCATCGAAAAACGTCCTGGCCCAACGGGGCTTCCCGAGCGCGCCACGGGCGTTCTCTCGACGGCCGGCTGCGCTGCGCTCTACATGGGATTGCGCTTCTTTTCCACTATGCCCCATCGGGCAAGGAAGCCGCAAGAAAAAAGTTCGGTCCGGGCCGGCTACGCGAGCTTTTTCTTGAGGAGCTCGTTGACCGAGCCGGGATTCGCCTGCCCGCGGCTGGCTTTCATGACCTGGCCCACCAGAAAACCCAGCACTTGCGCCTTGCCGGCCCGGTATTGCTCGACCTGTTTGGGGTTCGCTGCCAGCACCTGCTCGAGGATGGCCTCCAGGGCGCCGCTGTCGCTGATCTGCCGCAGGCCTTCGCGCTCGACAATGGCCCCGGCCGATTCCCCGCTCGCGAACATCCTGGCGAAGATCTCCTTGGCCATCTTCCCCGAGATATCGCCCTTCGCGACGAGCGCCACGAGCTCGCCCAGTTGTCCGGCGGCCACCGGGGATTCCGCGATCTCCCTGCCCTCCGCCTTGAGTGCGGCCGCCAGGTCGCCCATCACCCAGTTGGCCGCCGCGCGCGGGTCGCCCGACGCCCGGGCGGCCCGCTCGAAGTAGTCGCTCATGGCGCGGGTCTGGGTCAGCACCTGGGCGTCGTATTCGCGCAAGCCGTAACTCGAGGCAAAGCGGGCGCGCCGGGAAGCCGGCAGCTCCGGCATCTCCGCCTTCACCCGCTCGCGCCAGGCGTCGCCGATGCGGAGCGGCAGCAGATCGGGCTCCGGGAAGTAGCGGTAGTCGTGCGCGTGTTCCTTCGAGCGCATCCCCACGGTTTCCCCGGTATCCGCGTCGTAGAGCCGCGTCTCCTGGGTCACCCTTCCGCCGCCTTCGATGAGCGCGATCTGGCGCGCGATCTCGTAGTCCAACGCCAGCTTGAGGAAGCGGAACGAGTTCAGGTTCTTCACCTCGGCCTTGGTTCCCAGCTCGGCCTGCCCGCGCGGCCGCACCGACACGTTCGCGTCGCAGCGCAAGTGCCCCTTCTCCATGTCGCAGCTCGAGACTTCGACATACTGCAACACCTGCTTCAGCTCGGTGAGGTAGGCGTAGGCGTCTTCCGAGCTGCGCATGTCCGGATCGCTCACGATCTCGATCAGCGGCGTGCCGGAGCGATTCAGATCGACGTAGGTGTAACGCTCGGAGTCGCGGAAGCCCTCGTGCATGCTCTTGCCCGCGTCGTCCTCCAGATGCACGCGCGTCACGCCAATGCGCTTGGCCGCGCCGTTGATCGCAATGTCGACTTGGCCATGCTCGGCCAGCGGCTGATCGTACTGGCTGATCTGGTAGCCCTTGGGCAGGTCCGGGTAGAAGTAGTTCTTGCGCGCGAAACGCGAGAACGGCCCGATGCGGCAGTCGAGCGCCAGGGCCGCCCGCATCGCCAGTTCGACCACGGTGCGGTTCAGCACCGGCAGCGCGCCGGGCAGTCCCAGGCAGACCGGGCACACGTTGGTGTTCGGCGCGGCCCCGAAACCGGCGGGGCAGGCGCAGAAGATCTTGGTGTTGGTCGCCAGTTGGACGTGAACCTCGAGGCCGATGACCGGTTCGTAGTGGGCCAGGAGTTCCGGCGTCAGTGTCGGGGCAGGGGAGGACACCTCCTCATTATGGCGCACTCTCCGACCGCGCTCCGGGCCGGTGCGCGCCGAGTGGCACGCTTTTTCAACTCGTGCTACCGTGGGGGTGTCCCATGCACATCCCGGATGGCTTCCTCTCGACTCCCGTCTGGCTGGCCCTGGACGCGGCCGCGGTTCCTGCGGTCGTCGTCGCGGCCCGCATGGCGCGCCGGGAACTGGAAGAAACCCGGGTGCCGCTGCTGGGGGTGATGGGCGCGTTCGTATTTGCGGCCCAGATGATCAACTTCCCGGTGGGCGTGGGAACGAGCGGGCACCTGGTGGGCGGCGCGCTGCTGGCCATCGCGCTGGGGCCGGCCTGCGCCATGGTGGTGATGACGGCCATCCTGTCGCTGCAAGCCTTCGTCTTCCAGGACGGTGGTGTGCTGGCGCTAGGGGCCAACGTCCTGAACATGGCGATTGCCGGCGTCGTGGCAGGCTACCTGCCGTACCACTTCTGGGGCCGGCGGCGGCTGGCATACTTTGCCGGCGGCGTGCTTTCGGTGCTGGTGAGCGCGCTGCTGGCCCTGACCGAACTGCTGGTGTCGGGCGTGCCCCTGCCGCGGCCAGCTCTGGCGGTTACCCTGGGACTGTTCGCGATGAATGCCCTGGCGGAGGGCGCCATCACGGCGGCCGTGCTGGAAGGCATACAGCGGCTTAACGCGGGCTTCATACGGCCCGCCCAGGGAACGCGTCCGCGGACGCTGGCGACGGTCGCGCTGGCGGCGGCGCTGCTGGCGGCGGTGGGGGTCCTGGTGGCCTCGACGCGGCCGGACGGGATCGAGCGGCTTCTGCATCACGCTCCGGGCTTGCTGGATACGCCTTGGTTCCGGAAAACGGCGGAGGGTCTGGCGGGTGTGGCGGCGATTTTCGTTCTCACGGTGCTCGCGGGGCGGCTCATCGCACGGCGGAGGAGCGCCTAGGTGCATCACGTCGTCATCGAGGGCTGGAGCCGGGGCGCCAGCCTGCTCCATGCGCGGGATGCACGGGCCAAAGCGATCGTGTTGCTCGCATTTCTGGTGGCGCTCGCGACCACGCGGCGCTTCCCCCCCGCGGCCATGGCGGGCTACGCGGCTCTGGCCGTCGGCGGCATCCTGCTGGGCCGTCTTCCGTTGGCCGGGCTGCTCGCCAGGGCGGCCATCGTGCTGCCGTTTTCGGCCACCTTCGCGGCCTTCAGTTGGATGGCGGGGGACGCCCCGCGGGCGGTCGGCCTGCTCGTGAAGAGCTACCTTTCGGCGGTGGCCGTGCTGGTGCTGGTGGGCTCGACGCCGTTGCCCAAACTGCTGCGCGGCCTGGAATCCCTGGGCGCGCCGCGGCTGCTGACGCTGGTGGTGCAGTTCCTGTACCGCTATCTTTTTGTCGTCTCCGAGCAGGCCCAGCACATGCGGCTAGCGGCACTGTCGCGTGGCTCGAGGCGGCCTCCGCTCCAGTTCCGGGCGGCGGCGGGGGCGGTCGCGGTGCTGTTCGCGCGGTCCTACGGGCGCGCGGAAGGTATCCACCAGGCTATGCTGGCGCGGAGTTTTTCCGGACACATCCGGCTGCTCGCGGACCCGCGAATCGGTGTGCGCGATGCGTTGTTTATGGCCGCGGGAGTGGCGCTCGTGGGGGCGCTCCGCCTCTCGCTGGGGGCGCCGTGGTTCCCCTGATCGAGGTGCGCGGGCTGCGTTTCCGCTATGACGACGGCACGCTGGCGCTGGATGGGGTCGACTTCCAGCTTTTCCCCGGCGAGACCGTGGCGGTGCTCGGGCCCAACGGCTCCGGCAAGACCACTTTCGTGCATCATCTGAACGGCCTGCTGGCGGGGGAGGGTTTCGTCTCGGTGTGCGGCCTGCCGGCGATCAAAGCCAATTTGCCCGCCATCCGGCGGAAAGTCGGGCTGGTGTTCCAGGATTCCGACGAGCAGTTATTCATGCCAACCGTCCTCGAGGACGTGGCCTTCGGTCCGTTGAACCGCGGTCTGGAAGCTTCGGCGGCGATCAAAGCGGCGATGCGCGCGCTGCGCGGCGTCGGGCTGGAGGCGCTGGCCGGCAGGGCCCCGTATCACTTGAGCGCCGGAGAGAAGAAACGAGTAGCGCTGGCCGGAATCCTGGCCATGGAGCCGGAGATCCTGGTGCTGGACGAGCCGACCACCTTCCTGGACCCGCCCGCGCAACGCGATCTCGCGGCGCTGTTGGGCCGTCTTCCGCAGGCCAAGCTGATCGTCACGCACTACGCTCCGTTCGCGCGGGCACTGGCCCGCCGCGCCGTGTTCTTCGAGAAGGGCAGAATTGTCGCCGACGGCCCCGTGGACGAGGTCGTGGAACGCTTCCAGTGGGTCCCCGGAACGGCCTCCGGGAGTGCAACGGGAACGGGTTCGGGCGGGTAAGTGCGAGCTACTCTTTTCCCGCGGCTTTTCCCTTGCGGAATTCCGCCCAACGGCGCTTCTGCGCCGCCGCGATTCTCTTTCTTGCCGCCGCGCTGAGCTTGCGCCGCCCGGCGGGCTTCTTCTCGGGCGGTTCAGCCTTGGCGCTGGCCGGCGGGCGCCCGCGGCGCTTGCCGAGCATGGCCTGGACCTGGCCGATCTGTTCTTCGATCTTCTGCTTTTGCGCTTCCAGTCCTAGCAGCGCCGCTTGCAGTAAGCTGGAATCTTTGACGGTCGATCTTACGCCTTTTGGCATGTGTTCACCTCCTTACACCATACCACAGGTTCAACTTACTGCAACCGGACTTCCGCCTGTCAACCGCGGTCGCGGAATAGCCGCCACTCGCTCAAATGGGCGCGCCCGGAGCGGAGTCGCAGATGATAGTAACCGGTCCGTCGTTAACCAGGTGAACGGCCATGGTTGCCTGGAAGACGCCGCTTTCGACGGGGACATTCCGCGCCCGGCAGCCGTCCAGGAAACACTCGTAAAGCGCGCGGGCCTGCTCCGGCCCGGCCGCCATATCGAAACTGGGCCTTCGCCCCTTCCGGCAATCGCCATAGAGCGTGAACTGCGAGACCGCGAGCAACGCTCCGCCGGCTTCGAGCAGGCTGCGATTCATCTTGCCCGCAGCGTCGGGAAAAATGCGCAAACCGGCCACTTTGCCGGCCAGGTACTCGGCATCGTCCGGAGTGTCCGGCTTGGCCACGCCGACCAGGGCCACCAGGCCGCGCCCAATGGAGCCGACAACCTCGCCGCCAACCTCCACCCGCGCCTCGGTTACTCGCTGCAAAACGACTCGCATATGATATAAGTGTAATGCTAGCGGGGGAGAGCGAGCGGTGATCGAGACTTATGCGTATGCCCGCGCCGGGTTTCTCGGCAATCCGAGCGACGGTTACTTCGGAAAGACCATATCGTTTCTGGTCAGGAATTTCCGCGCCAGGGTGTTGCTGTATCCCAGCTCGCGGCTGGAAATCAAGCTCTCCAAGGCGGACATGCCGGTATTCGAGAACCTCGATGACCTGTACCAGACCACACGCTGGCGCGGTTACTACGGCGGAATCCGGATCATCCAGGCCCTGCTGGTCCGGCTGATGGACTATTGCCGCCAGCGGGGAATCCCGCTTCCCAATCGTAACTTCACCATCGAATACGAGTCCACCATCCCCATGCGGCTGGGTCTGGGAGGATCCAGCGCGATCGTCACGGCCGCTCTGCGCGCGCTCTCTCGGTATTACGGCCTGGAGATTCCGCGCCCCGTGATGGCCAATCTGGTGCTGGAGACCGAGACCCGGGAACTGGGAGTGCCCGCGGGCTTGCAGGACCGCGTCGTCCAGGTCTATGAGGGCCTGGTCTACATGGATTTCGACAAGGGCCTGATGGAACGCCAGGGCTACGGCAACTACGAGTCGCTCGATCCGGCGCAGCTTCCCCAGGTCTACCTGGCCTACCGCACTTCGCTCAGCGAGGGGACCGAGGTATTCCACAGCAACGTTCGGGAGCGCTGGCTGCGCGGCGATCCCGAGGTAGTCGAGGCCATGCGCACCTGGGCCAGTTACGCGGAGCGGGGCCGCGCCGCCATGCAGACTGGGGATTACGATACGTTGGACCGGCTCATCGACGCCAACTTCGATCTGCGCGCCCAGCTATACGACGTCGGCGAAGGCAATCTCCGGATGATCCGCGCCGCGCGCCGGGTGGGCGCAACCGCGAATTTCGCCGGCTCGGGCGGGGCGATCGTAGGTTCTTACAAAGGCCGGCATATGTACGACGACCTCGTCGCGGCGATGGGGCCGCTGGGCGTGGCCGTGATCCAGCCCGTCATCCGCGACTAAGCGGCGGGTTGTAGCTATACTGTAGAGTTCAGCGATGGCAAATCCAAGAACGATCCGGTACCGGGACGCCGGCGTCAATATCGACGAGGCCAGCCGCGCGGTATCGCACATCAAGCGCCTCGCCAAGTCCACCTTCACTCGCGGAGTGCTTACCGGCATCGGCTCGTTCGGCGCCGCCTACCAGCTTTCCGGTTGGAAGAAGCCGGTGCTGATCAGCTCGAGCGACGGCGTGGGCACTAAGCTCAAAGTGGCCTTCGCGACCGGCCGGCACGACACCGTGGGGCAGGACCTGGTGAACCACTGCGTCAACGATATCGCGGTGCAGGGCGCCCGGCCGCTGTTCTTCCTCGACTATTACGCCACGGGAGAGCTCGACGCGGAGGTGATGCGGCAGGTGGTGAGCGGCCTGGCGCGGGCGTGCCGCGAGAATTGCTGCGCGCTGATCGGCGGCGAAACCGCGGAGATGCCCGGGCTTTACGCCGCGGGCGAGTACGACCTGGCGGGTTTCATTGTGGGCGCCGTGGAGCGCAGCCGCATGCTCACTGGCGCCAAGATCCGCGCGGGCGACCTGCTCGTCGGCCTGCCCTCGACCGGCCTGCACACGAACGGCTATTCGCTGGCCCGTAAACTGCTCTTCGAGGTGGCGGGCTACGGCGCGGGCGCCTTCCTCCCGGAACTGGGCTGCACAGCGGGCGAGGAATTGCTGAAAGTGCACCGCAGCTATCTCACGCCTATCCAGACGCTGCTCTCCGAGGGCGTCTTGAAGGGCGCCGCGCACATCACGGGCGGCGGGATGTCCGACAACATACCGCGGATTCTCCCCGCCGGCCTGGCCGTCGAGATCGATCCTTGCGCGTGGCCCGTGCCGCCGGTCTTCGAGCTGCTGCAACGGCTCGGCGCCGTTCCCGAAGACGACTACCGGCGCACTTTCAATCTGGGCATCGGAATGGTTCTGGTGGTCGCGCCCCGCAACGTCTCTCGGGCGGGGCGCATCCTGGACGGCCTGAAGGAAACGCATTATCGGATCGGCCGGGTGGTCGCGGCCAAGCGCGGCGCTCGAGCGCGGGTACGCTATCTATGAAACGCCTGGGCATTTTGATCTCGGGCCGTGGCTCGAATTTCGAAGCCATCGCCGATAGCGTCGCGGCCGGCCGCATTGACGCGACCATCGCGGTGGTAATCTCGAACCGCCCGGAGGCGCGCGGGCTGGCCCTGGCGCGCGAGCGCGGGCTGAACGCCGTGTGCATTCCCTCGAAAGGTCTGGACCGCGAGGTCTACGACCGCCTGCTGGCCGAGGAACTGAAACGGAACTCGGTGGATCTGGTCTGCCTGGCCGGCTTCATGCGGCTGCTCAGCGCCGGCTTCATCCGCGAATTCCCGTTGCGCATCCTCAATATCCACCCGTCGCTGCTGCCCGCTTTTCCCGGCCTGGACGCGCAGCACCAGGCGCTCGAGCACGGAGTCAAAGTCGGCGGCTGCACCGTTCACTTCGTGGACGAATGCCTCGACTCCGGCCCCATCCTGGTGCAAACGGCCGTCCCGGTTCTGAACGACGACACGGTGGAAGCCCTCTCCGCGCGCATTCTGAAGGAAGAGCACCGCATCTACACCGAGGCCATCAACCTGGTGCTGGCGGGCCGCTTCCGCATCCAAGGCCGCCGGGTAGTCTTCACGTAGAACAAGGCATCATTTGCCGAGTGCGGCCGCGACCCGGGCGGCCACCTCCCGGGGGGCTTCGGCGACACCGATCTCGGCGATCTGCTTGGTGCGGCGCTCGACCAGTTCGACCAGCCCGCGCGCCAGCTTCTTGCCCACCGTGATGCGATAGGGGACGCCGATCAGGTCCGCGTCCTTGAACTTCACGCCCGGGCGCTCGTCGCGGTCGTCGAGCAGCGGGTCCAGGCCGAGGGCGCGGCAGGCCGCGTAGAGCTCCTCGCTCCCCTGTCTCTGCGCGGCGTCGGAGATGTTGACCGGCGTGATCACCACGTGAAATGGCGCGATGGCCGCGGGCAGCGCCATTCCGTCGGCGTCGGCGTAAAGCTCCACCGCCGAGCTGAGGATGCGCTCGATACCGATGCCGTACGATCCCATGATGGGGGTGACTTCCTTCCCCTCGGCGTTCAGCACGCGCAAGCCCATGGAATCGGAATAGCGGTAGCCGAGCTTGAAGATGTGGCCGACCTCGATGGTCTTGCTGAGCGTGAGCGGCGCGCAGCACGCGGCGCAGGGGTCCCCGGCGGCCGCCTGGCGGAGTTCCCGGTACTCGGGCTTGAAGTCCTCCCCCGGTGTGACGTGGCGCAGATGGTAATCGTCCTGGTTGGCGCCGGCGATCATGTTATGGCGGCCCTGCAAGGCCAGGTCGGCCAGGATTCGCATGTTCGCGACGCCCACGGGACCCAGCGAGCCGGCTTGCGCGCCGAACCATTCGGCGATCTCCTCGGGATGCGCGGGCCGGATCTCGCGGGCATGCACCGCCGCGGCGAACTTGGTCTCGCTCAACTGGTGGTCGCCGCGCAGCAGGGCCAGCACCGGCTGCCCGTCCGCCACCATCACCAGGCTCTTCATCTGGGAAGTCTCGGGCAGGCCGGTGAATGCGGCGACCTCGGCGATGGTCTTTCGCCCCGGCGTATGAAACTTGTGGGGATCGAGGTCGCCCTCCGGGTCGGGCGCCAGGCGCGGCGAGGGCTGCGAGACGGCCTTCTCCAGGTTGGCGGCGTATCCGCACTTGGGGCACTCCACCACCCAGTCCTCCCCGGCCGGCGACTTTACCATGAATTCGTGCGACTGGCTGCCGCCCATGGCGCCCGAGTCCGCTTCCACCGCCCGGAACTGGAGTCCGCACCGGCCGAAGATCCGGCAATAGGCCTGGTAGTGCTTCTGGTAGGCGGCGTCCAGCCCGGCGGCGTCCAGGTCGAAGCTATAGGAGTCCTTCATGAGGAACTGGCGCACCCGCATCAACCCGGAACGCGGCCGCGGCTCGTCGCGGAACTTGGTCTGAATCTGATACCAGATCTGGGGAAGCTGCTTGTAGCTGCGGAGCTCGCCGCGGGCGATGACGGTCATGATTTCCTCGGCGGTCATGCCCAGGCAGAGGTCGTGCCCGTTGCGGTCCTTCAGCCGGAACATATCGTTGCCCATGATGTCCCAGCGGCCGGACTCCCGCCATGGCTCGGCCGGGTGCAACATCGGCAGCAGCATCTGCTGGCCGCCGATTCCGTCCATCTCCTCGGCGACGATCCGGACGATGCGGCTCAGCGACCGCTGCGCCAGGAACAGGTAGCTGTAGACGCCTGCGACGAGCTGCCGGATATAGCCCGCTCGCAACAGCAGCCGGTGGCTTACGACTTCAGCCTCCGCGGGATCCTCCCGCAGGGTAGGGATGAAAAGTTGGCTCCAACGCATGGATCTTGTCCAAAAAGAGGAAATCTGCGACTGAGTCTTAAATCTTAGCATGTTAGAATAGCTATTCCCCTATGAAGATAGCCATCGGCGCCGATCATGCTGGATTCCTCCTGAAGGAACAACTCCGCCAGGAGCTGGAGAAGAAGGGCTACCAGGTCGTGGACGAGGGCACGCACTCGACGGCTGCCTGCGACTACCCGGATATGGCGTTGGCGGTCGCTCACGACGTGGTGGAAGGCCGCGCTGACCGCGGCATTCTGGTCTGCTCCACCGGGGTGGGCATGTCCATCGCGGCCAACAAGGTGCCAGGCATTCGGGCGGCCCTGGGCACCTCCGTCGAGGAAGCCTACCTGATCCGCTCGCACAACGACGCTAACATCCTGACGCTCGGCGCGCGCTACACCGACGAGCTGACCGCCCAGACCCTGGTGCATGCCTTCCTGAACACCGAGTTCGAGGACGGGCGCCACAGCCGGCGGCTGGCCAAGATCGCGGCGCTGGAGCCCGGCTCGGGCGCGCCGCCGGAGGAAGAGCACATTCCGACGGAACAGGAGCGGCTCAGCCGGCGCCTGGCCGAGGTGGATCCCGACGTCTTCCAGGCGATGCGCAACGAGCTGGGCCGCCAGGACTCGCACCTGGAGCTCATCGCCAGCGAGAACTTTACTTCCGAGGCCGTGCTCGAGGCGGCTGGCGGCGTCTTCACCAATAAGTACGCCGAGGGCTATCCGGGCAAGCGCTATTACGGCGGTTGCGACTACGTGGATGTGGTGGAAACCCTGGCCCGCGAGCGCGCCAAGACGTTGTTCCGGGCCGAACATGCCAACGTGCAGCCGCACTCCGGCGCCCAGGCCAACATGGCCGCCTACATGGCCGTGCTCCAGCCCGGCGACACCATGCTGGGCATGAACCTCTCCCACGGCGGCCACCTTACCCACGGCCACCACCTGAACTTCTCCGGCAAGACTTACAAGGTGGTCCCCTACGGCGTGCGCCGCGAGGACGAGACCATCGACTACGACGAACTGGCCCGGCTGGCGGACGAGCACAAGCCTAAGCTGATCGTGGCCGGCGGCAGCGCCTATCCGCGCATCATCGACTTCCGGCGTATGCGCGAGATCGCCGATTCTGTGGGCGCGCTGCTGATGGTGGACATGGCCCACTTTTCGGGACTGGTGGCGGCGGGCGTCCACCCCAATCCCTGCGAGTCCGCCGACATCGTGACTTCGACCACCCACAAGACGCTGCGCGGGCCGCGGTCGGGGATCATTCTGTGCCGGGAGAAGTACGCCGCCGCCATCGACAAAGCGGTGTTCCCCGGCGTGCAAGGCGGGCCGCTGGTGCACATCGTCGCGGCCAAGGCGGTGTGCCTGCTGGAGGCCATGCAGCCGGAGTTCGTGGAATACCAAAAGCAGGTGGTGGCCAACGCCAAGGTGCTGGCGGCGGGCCTGGCCGAGGACGGTTTCCGGGTGGTGTCGGGCGGCACGGATACGCATCTGCTGCTGTTGGATGTCTTCTCCAAGGGCATCCGGGGCCGGGAAGCGGAGAAGGCGCTCGACGAAGCTTTTATCACCGTCAACAAGAACACCATTCCGTTCGACGTCAATCCGCCGCTCAACCCCAGTGGCATCCGGCTGGGCAGCCCGGCCGTTACCACGCGCGGATTCGGAGAAGACGAGATGCGGGAAGTGGCTTCGCTGATCGCGGAAGTGCTGGGCGACATCGCCTCCCAGGAAACGCGCGCCTTGGTACGCAGCCGCGTCGCGGTCCTCACACAGAGGTTCCCGCTGTACGCCTGGAAGATGAAGTGAGGTTGCCAGGCCGCGAAGGAAGGCCATCCTTCATTCTTCCCGGCAGGTAGCGCGCCATGGCACTGCGGATCGCGATCGACGTCCGGCGGATCGGGGACTTCGGAATCGGCACTTACATCCGGAACCTGCTGCAAGGCTTGGCCGGCCTGGACCGGGAGAACCGTTATGTGCTGGTGGCTTTGCGCCCGGACGAGCCGGAGCTCGGCGGGCTGCCTCCCAACTTCCAGACGGCGGTCTGCGGGAGGAGCGACACGGACTGGGTGAACCAGTTTGCGTTCTACTTCTTCCTCAAGAGACTGGCGCCGGACCTGGTGCATCTTCCGCTGAACGTGGTGCCGCTGCTCATGCCCCGGCCCTACGTAGTGACCATTCACGACATGAGCAGCCTGCTCTTCAGCCAGCGCTGGCAGATGCGCCGCAACTTCCGGTTGTTTCAGTTCCGGCGCGGCCTGTTGCGCGCCGAGCGCGTGATTGCGGTCTCCCTGGCCACCCGGCGCGACGTGGAGAGCCTGCTGGGCATTCCCGCACAGCGAATCCGGCAAATCTACGACGCTCCCGACCCGCGGTTCCTGCACAACGGTGGGGCCGGCGAGCCGGGCGCGCCTTCTCCCGGCCGCGAACGCATCCTCGAGCGCTACCAGGTCAGCTACCCCTTCGTCCTGTACGCCGGGGCGGTCCGCCCGCAGAAGAACATCCCGCGGCTGATCGAGGCATTCGCGGTGTTGCGCGGGGATTTGGAGAACCACCCGCTGTACAAGGACCTCCGGCTGATCATCATCGGCGACGAGATCTCTAAATACCCTTCGGTCCGCCAGGCGGTCATCAAAACGCGCGTCGAAGAGGCAGTCCGGTTTCTGGGCTTCGTGCCGGTCGAGACCCTCCGCGTGTTCTTCGAGGCGGCCTCCGCGTTTGTCTTTCCTTCGCTCTACGAGGGCTTCGGCCTGCCACCCCTGGAGGCCCTGGCGTGCGGAACGCCGGTGGTCACCTCCAGCGTCAGCTCGCTGCCGGAAGTTGTGGGCGACGCCGCCATGCTGGTGAACCCCGAGAATGTCTTCGATATCGCCCGCGGCATCCGGGAGGTGCTCCTGGACGAGACCCTGCGAGCCGACCTGATCCGGAAAGGATATCGGCAGGCCCGCCGCTTCAGTTGGGCGCAGACCGCCCGCCAGGTGCTGGAGATCTACCAGGAAGTGGCTCAGTCTCGGCGCTAGCCCGCTTTCGATGCGGGCTAGCTGCGCGGCCGGCGGCCTCTGGCGGCGCCATCGGCGGCAGCCCCACGAGCGGAGTTTGCCCCTGCGCCAACAGGTCCAGCAACGAAATCTCCAGAGTCGCCAGGATGCGGTCCGCCACCACTGGCGACAGTTTCCGGATTCCCTTTAGAATGTTGTGCATGTGGGACTGGGAAACCCCAATCATGCGGGCCAGCCTGCGCTCGGTCAACTGCCCGTTCTGGACTCTCCAAGCGACGCTGTCAACCAATCGCCCCTGCAAGGTTTGGAAGTCCATGTAGGCCCGGGCCTATTTCTCCATGAAATAGGTGGAAGCTGGCGGCGTGATGTCTCGGAGGATGAAGCAGTTTTAATGTTCAGTATATGTAGTACGAATTCATAGCTAAGTACCAGCATAATTAACTTTAACAGATTTTAATCTTCAGCGGTCCACCGCCGTTCTGCCGATGCGCCTCGTAGTAGTTGACCCTTTTCCCTTAATCCGTACGCTTGAAAACAGGCTTTTGAGATGCCTCCCCCGAGGACGTCGGGAGGTCATTTGAGGACACCGACAATGGAATGGACCCGATCAGATACCATAGCGCTGGCCAACAACTCGTGCACCCAATGCCACGGGCTCGGTTTGCGCCTTGGCAAAAAGGAACGGATGAAACCCTGCAACTGCGTGTTGCGGGCGATTTTTCGCGCGTGCCATGCCCGTTTCCGGCACTGCGCGACCAAGGAAAAGTACATGAGCCGGATCTCGCTGGAACTCGTTTCCGGGCGGGAGCGGAGTTTCAGTTGGGGCCGCAAGGACGAAGAGTACATGGCGGACTTCATTTTGCTAGCCCGGCGAACTTTGTCCGAATTCGACTTCAAGTTGTTCCGATTTCATTTCCTGCTGGGAGCGGATTGGAAACTCTGCTGCCGCAGGATGGGCATTGACCGCGGCACATTCTTCCACGCCGTCTATCGCGTTCAGCAGGAACTCGGCCGGGTTTTTCGAGAAGTTGAGCCCTACAGCCTGTTCCCGCTGGACGAATACTTCCACGGCTCGGTGCATGCGGCCCCGCTCAGACCTTCCCAGCTTTTGTTCGTACCCCGCATGCAGCCCGAACTGAGGAGCCGGAGCCTCCTTCCCGGACTGCTGAAGTCCGCCTGACCGCCCGGCGTTGAGAAGGCCTCAGAGCCGGTCGGAGGCGGCCGGCCCTGCTCTTCGGTCCCGGAAAAAGTCCTGGAGCAGTGCCTGGCACTCCGCCCCCAGGACACCCTCGACGATCTCCACCCGATGGTTAAGCAGCTCGGAATCGGCGATCCGGAACTTGCTCCGGACTCCGCCGAAGCGCAAGTGGCGCGCACCGAAAACCAGCCGGCGCACACGGGCCTCGACCAGGGCGCCGGCGCACATGGCGCAGGGCTCCAGAGTGACGTAGACCGTTGCCTCGGCCAAGCGGTAGTTGCCGGTGGCCGCAGCCGCCTCCCTGATCGCCAGGATCTCGGCATGGGCGGTGGGGTCCAGCCGGGCGATGGGAGAGTTCCTGCCGCGGCCGAGTACGCGGCCGCCGGCCGTCACCACCGCGCCCACCGGCAGCTCGCCCGCCCGCTCCGCCTCGCGTGCCAGCGCCAGCGCCTCGCGCATGAAGTCTTCGTCGCTCAACCCGCCCAGTGTACTATGCCACGCCGCCGGGCGCGGGGAAAGCGGCTAATACCCGCCCCGTTTGTCCACCACGTTGCGCAGCGGCAAGCCCTGGCGGAAGCGCTCGAAGTTGGCCAGGAAGACCTCCATCGAGCGCGCCAGCCAGCCCACCGTGTGATCGGCGCAGTGCGCGGATAACAGCACGTTCTCGAGCCGGTAGAAGGGATGGCCGGCGGGCAGCGGCTCGCGCTCGAAGACATCCAGAGCCGCGCCGCGAATCCGTTTCTCTTCCAGTGCCCGGACCAGCGCCCGCTCGTCGACCACCGGCCCGCGGCCGATGTTGATCAGCACGGCCTCCGGTTGCATGGCGCCGATCTCCGCCTCGCCGACCGAACCGCGCGTCTCAGGAGTCAGGGGCGCAGCCACCACCACGTAATCCGAGGCCGCCATCAACTCCCGCCGCGCCGCCGACGGAAACGCCCGTTCGATTAGCGGATCGTTTGCCGATCGCTCGGGCCGGCGGCGCAGGGCCAGAATCCGCATCCCCAGCGGATGCGCGCGTTCGGCCACCGCACGGCCGATATCGCCATACCCGACGATCCCCAGCGCCTTGCCGTGAACCAGTTGGCCGTCGAACTGGTCCCACATCCCCTTCTCCTGGGAACGCAACATGCGCCGCAGGTCTTTGGCGAAGAACAGAATCGCCGCCAGCGCGAATTCGCCCAGCGCCCCGCTGAATGCCCCGCGGGCGTTGGTCAGCTCCGCCGGGCTATCGAGGAGCGCCGGGCCAAGCAGCCCGTCCACGCCCGCCGAACTGGCCTGCACCCAGCGCACCCGCGGCGCCATCCTCAAGACCCGATCCAGCAGTTCCGCGTTGCCATTCCAGGCGAAGATGGCGTCCGCTTCCCCAGCCGCGGCCGCGAAGGCCTCCGGGCTGTCGCCCGCCAGGATGTGAGTATCCTCCGGCAACCGATCGAGCATGGCCAGATGCGGATCGTCCGGCCGCGCGAGCACCAGCAGAGTGATCGGTTTATCAGGCGCCACGATTTCACTATAGGAGAGGCGGCGGGCCGCCGCTTGCTTCGCCGGCGGGCGCTGGGTCACACTGAAGATGTGCCTGAATTCTGCACCTGCGGCGCGGAACTGCCTCCCGACGCGCGCTTCTGCCATAAGTGCGCCAAGCCTCAGCGGGACGAGCCGGTAGCCGTCGAACTGGAGCCGCCCGCTCCGCCTCCGCCCGCTCCCAGTCTGCCCCCCGCGCCTCCAAAACCCATCGGTTTTCACAATCCGCTCGCGGTCCGGCTCGGCTTCATGACCGCCATGCTGGCCAGCTTCTTCAATGTGCTGCTGTTTTACGCTTTTCCACTGTGGCTGGTCGCGGCGGGGTTCCTCTGCGTGTACGTATACCAGCGGCGCACCGGGGAGGCGCTGACGATGAACAACGGGGCCAGGATCGGCTGGATCACCGGCCTGTTCAGCTTCATCGCCTACACCGTGCTCTCCACGCTGACCGTGATCTCCCTGATTCAGAGCGGCGAGTACCTCAAGCTGGTCAAGAGCAACCCGGTCTTTCAGCAGCAGCAGCAACTCCTGGACACTCCTGGCCTGCTGGTGTTCGAGGTAGTCTTCATCCTGACCCTCCTGTTCGTGGTGTTCACGGCGCTGGCGATCGCCGGCGGCGTCCTCGGCGCAAAGGTGCTGGGTAAAGACCGGCCGGCGGCTGTTCGCTGACCGCAAGGGGGGCTTCAGAAGTCAAGGTGAGATAGCGCGTCTTGGACGGCATCGACCACGGTCTCAACCGGATCGACGCACGTCCAGTGATTCCTTGTACCCGCGAGAGGCTCGGCAAAGGCGGAGGGCAGCGGTTGCCTGGCAACTCCCAGCGCCAGGCAGAGCACCAGTACCGCGATAAGATCCGGGCTTCCCCGGAGATCCCCGATCAGCTCCCGCATCGGAACCTCCTATCTACTAAACGCTCCAGACAGGGATTTGATACGCAGGAGTTCGGGGCAATTCGTGTGCCAATCGCGCCACGCGGGGTCAGCCGGTTGCGGGCCGGGAGGGCGCCGCCTCGTCCGTTTCCGGGATTCGGCTGTGTGAAACCGGACACCCTGGGCACGGGCCGCTCCTCAATTGGCTGGAGCTTCTTCTTCGATGCGCTCCTCGACAATGCGGCCGTCGAAGAGATGGATGGTTCGGTCGGCGTAGCTGGCGTAACGCGGGTCGTGCGTCACCATGCAGATGGTGGCTCCGGCGCGATGCAGGTCGCGCATCAGGTCCATGACCGCCTGGCCGTTCTTCGAATCGAGGTTTCCGGTCGGCTCGTCGGCCAGCAGGATCAGCGGATCCCCCACCAGCGCCCGCGCCACGGCCACGCGCTGCTGCTGGCCTCCCGAAAGCTGCGCCGGATAGTGCTTCATGCGATGCGACATCTCGACCCGCTCCAGCGCGTTCTGCACCCGCTTCTTGCGCTCGCTCGACGGCATGCCGCGATAGGTCAGCGGCAATTCCACGTTCTCGTACACCGTGAGGTCGCCAATCAGGTTGAAGGCCTGGAAAATGAACCCGATCTCGCGGTTCCGGATGCGCGCCCGCTCGGAAAGCTTCAGTTTTTCCACCGGCTTGCCGTTCAGAACGTAGCGTCCGTCGGTGGGCGTGTCCAGCAGCCCCAGAATGGATAGAAGCGTCGATTTGCCGCAGCCCGACGGCCCGGCGATCGAGATGTACTGCCCGGGCAGGATCTCGAGGTGGATGCCGTCCAGCGCATGCGTCTCCATCTCGTCGGTGTAGAACACCTTGGTCACGCCTTCCAGCCGGATCAGCGGTTCGTGGTTCGTTGCATTCATGTGGGCTCCCCTTCAATTCAGGCGGATGCGGTCGTAGGCATCCTGTGCGGACATGTCGGACAAGACCACCTGGTCGCCGACGCGCAATCCTTCCAGTATTTCGATGGTGTTTACCGAGCTGCGGCCCAGCTTCACTTGGGTGCGGGTGGCGCCTTTGCCGTCCGCATCCAGCTTGAACAGCGTCACTTGGCTGTTGGGCTGGCCGAAGGTCGGGCGGCCGACATAGAGCACGTCGGTCAGCTTCTCGATTTCGATGGTGCCGTCCACGCTGAGGTCCGGACGGGCGCCCTGCGGCAGAGGGCCTTCGAGCTTCACGTCCACGGTGACGGTGCCGTCCTTGGCGGCCGGGTCGATGCGCGAAACGCGCCCCTGAATAATTCCGTTACGCGTGTCCACTTCGGCCTTCTGCCCCATGGCCACGTCTTTGGCCTGCGTCTCGGGGATCTTGAGTTCGGCCTTGAGCTTTTCGGGCTGAACTACGCGCGCCAGGTTGGTTCCCACGGCCACGCGCTGGCCCACTTCCACCGGCACCTGCTGCAAGACCCCGTTCACGCCCGCTCGGACCCGCAGGGCTTCCACCTGGCTCTTCTTCAGCTCCCAGAGCGCCCGGAACTGCTCCACGGCGGCCTGTTGCACGGCGATCTGCGCCTTGATCGCTTCCGGGTTGATCTCCAGCCGCTTCTTTTCGATCCGGGTGCGATTGGCCCAGTCCTGCGCGGTAGCCACCGAGGTCTTGGCAACCAGATCGGCCTCCAGACCCAGTTTGTTCAGTTCGACGTCCCGGTCGGCGGTGAGCTTGCTCTTGTTGGCCTCGCTCTCGACGGTTGCGGCGGCGGCCTCTTGCGTCAGCCGGTCGCTTTCCAGCTTCACTTTCAAGTTTGCGAGCTCCGCCTCGGCCGCGCGCAGCTTCCATTCGGCATCCACGGTGGCCTGCTGGAGCTCCGGGTTGCTGAGCACGATCAGGACAGTATCGGGCTTGACCAAGATGCCGGGCAGCGCCAGTTGCTGCTCCACGCGCCCGTCGGTGGTGGCGGGAATCCACAGGATCTCTTCGGGGACCAGCGTGCCCAGGCCGCGCACCTGGCGCAGCATCGGTCCGCGCTTTACGGTGTCCAGCCAGACCGTGGCCCGCTCCACGCTGGGGGCGGCCGGCTTGAGCCGCGAAAGACCCCAGGAGACACCCGCGGCGGCGGCCAGCAGCACCAACCCGATGACGATCTGCCGGATTCTCTTCTTCCGCGCCGCTTCTTTTCTAGGGATATCCATGCCGTCCGCACTAGGTTGTACGCAACTGCAGGGCCAACCGTTATTACAGTTTAACCCTTTAGACGGCGGAACTTGCGTTACGTTCCGACCCTCCGGATGTTCGATTATGGGACGCTCCTGTCCGCTTCTGGTGCGGCACTATACAATGGAAAGGATGCCCTGGCTTCCCATCGACGAACAGATCTCTTACCTCAAGAAGGGACTCTCCGAACTGATCCGCGAGGAAGACCTGAGAGAGCGCCTCGCCGAGGCCAGGAAGTCGGGCCGCCCCCTGGTCGTGAAAGTCGGGTTCGACCCGACCGCCCCCGACCTGCACCTGGGCCACACCGTCCTGTTGCGCAAGATGAAGCATTTCCAGGATCTCGGCCACACCGTCATCTTCCTGATCGGCGATGGAACGGCCAAGATCGGCGACCCTACCGGGCGGAACATCACCCGGCCGCCCATGATTCGCGAGCAGATCGAGAGCAACGCCGAGACTTACAAGCAGCAGGTCTTCAAGGTGCTGGATCGCGAGAAGACCGTGGTCCGCTACAATTCCGAATGGCTGGATAGGCTGCGCTACGAGGACATCATCCGCCTCTGCGCCAAGTACACCGTGGCCCGCCTGCTCGAGCGCGACGATTTTTCGACTCGCTTCAAGGACGGCACGCCGATTTCGGTGCATGAGTTGCTCTACCCGCTGGCCCAGGCCTACGATTCGGTGGCCACCCGTTGCGACGTCGAACTGGGCGGCACGGACCAGAAGTTCAACCTGCTGGTGGGCCGCGAGATCCAGCGCGATTACGGCCTGCCGCCGCAGATCGTCGGCACCACGCCGTTGCTCGAGGGACTGGACGGCGTGAACAAGATGTCCAAGTCGCTCGGCAACTACGTCGGAATCACCGAGCCGCCGGAGGTGATGTTCCGCAAGCTGATGTCCATCGGCGACGACCTGACGTTCCGTTACTACGAGCTGCTCACCGACGTCAGCATGGCGGATACTGCCCGCCTGCGCGAACGCGTGGTGCGCGGCGATCTCCATCCCATGCAGGCCAAGATGGACCTCGCCCGCTCGATCGTCACAGATTTCCATTCGGCGGCCGACGCCGCCCGCGCCGCCGAAGAGTTCAATCGCGTGGTGCGGCAGGGCGAAGTGCCAGCGGACATTGAAACGATGCCGCTGCCGGAAGGCCTGCGAACCCCTGCCGGCTTGCGCATCCCGCAATTGCTCGCCAAGACCGGCTTGGCCCCGTCGGTGAGCGAGGCCACGCGCAAGATCAAAGAGGGCGCGGTGGAAATTAACGGCGTCCGGGTCACGGATCTGGTTCTAGCGGAGGTCCCGGCCGAGATGATTATCCAGGTCGGCAAGAAGTGGCTGCGGGTTACGGTGAGCCAATGACCATCCGGCCCCGCAAGCGCTTCGTGTGGAAGCTGAAGAACCGGGAGCTGCAGCTCGGCGACCACACGCTGATCGTCGGCATCCTCAACGTCACGCCGGATTCGTTCTCCGACGGTGGCGAGTATTTGGATCCCGACCGCGCCTTTGCGCGCGCGCTCGAGCTCGAGGAGCAAGGCGCCGCCATCGTCGACATCGGCGCGGAGTCCACCCGCCCCAGCTCGGGCCGTGTCACGGAGGCGGAGGAGAAGCGCCGCCTGATTCCGGTCCTCAAGCGGCTGCGCGACAAGCTGGCGGTCCCCATCTCCGTCGACACTTACAAATCCGGGGTGGCCGCGAACGCGCTCGAGTTGGGGGCGGAGATCGTTAACGATCCCAGCGGGCTCACGCTCGATCCGCAGTTGGCCCGCGTGGCAACCAACTTCGACGCCGGGCTGATCCTCAACCACATGCGCGGAACGCCCGATGCCTGGGCCAAGCTGCCGCCCATGAAGGACGTGATGGGCGGGGTGCGGAGCGACCTGGAAGCCGCGGCGCATCGCGCGGTGCGCGCGGGAGTCGACCGCGGCCGGATCGTCGTCGATCCCGGTCTGGGCTTCGGCAAGCGCGGCGAGCAGAACTCGGAGATCCTGGCGCGGCTTCAGGAACTCGGCGCCCTCGATCTGCCGATTCTGGTTGGCCCTTCGCGCAAGCTCTTCCTCAAGCAGGGTTCCGCACGCGAAACCGAATTCGCCACAGCCGCCGCGGTTACAGCCGCCATCCTGGCCGGCGCCCACCTGGTCCGCGTGCACGACGTGCTGGCTATGCGCGCCGCGGTGAACGTCGCCGACGCCATCCTGCGCAACGCGGTCTGAGGCGCATCAAGCCCGTTGGCACTTCGGGCAGTAGTGCGTGCCGCGCTGGGCGATCACGATGCGGCGGATCGGGGCGCCGCAGGCCGGGCAGGGTTCGCCGGCTCTTCCGTAGACCTGGTGCTGGAACTGAAAAAAGCCGGCGCGGCCATCGCCATCAACATAGTTCGAGATCGACGAGCCGCCGCCCGCAACCGCCGCCTCGAGAATCTCGCGCATCGCCTGGTGCAGGCGCTGCACCCGCCCCGGGCTCAGGCGCGACGCCAGAGTGCGCGGATGTATGCGTGCGCGGAAGAGCGCCTCGTCGGTGTAGATGTTCCCCATGCCGCTGATGAAGGCCTGGTTCAGCAGCAGTGGTTTGATGAGCCCCCGGCGGCCGTGCAGCCGCGCCGCGAACTCCGCCTCCGGGATCGAGAGCGCGTCCGGCCCCAGCCGCGCGATGCGTGCCGGCAGCGCCGCGCTCACCTCGATGCGCCCGAACTGGCGAGGGTCGTCGTAGACCAACCGCCCCCGGTCGAAAACGAACAGGGCGCGTGTGTGGGGTCCGGGCGTGCCCTGCCAGATCAGCCGTCCGGTCATCCCGAGGTGGATCGCCAGCGTCGTGTCCTCGCCCAGGTCGAGCACCAGGAACTTCCCCCGCCGCGCGATGCCGCGAATCACCCGGCCGCGGATGCGCTTCGAACTCTGAGCCGCATCGCCGCGCATCACCAGGCTCGAATAGAACCGCGCTTCCAGCACGCGCCGTCCGGGAAGATGCGGCTCGAGCGTGCGGAGAACGGTTTCGACCTCGGGCAGTTCGGGCATCTTCCTAGCATACCCTCCCTCACCGCGCGGCCCGCGCGACCCGTGATGTAGAATGAATAGTCAAGCCACCCTAGCTCAGTTGGTAGAGCGGCTGATTCGTAATCAGCAGGTCGCCGGTTCGATCCCGGCGGGTGGCTCCAACACATTCCGGCTCTCCGCCATTAATGGGGGCAGGCCCCGCCGCTGACTGGACTCAACTACACATTACCTTAACTCTCAGCCTATAGTTTTGGAAGTTGCGGTACCCGTACGCTTGGCGCTGCAGGACTTCCATCTTCGTATGGAAGCCCTCGGTGATGCCGTTGCTGCGGGTGAACCGCCACATGGTAGCGATGTCCTGGGACCAGGAGTGCAGGGTTTCTCCGAGTTGCACCAGTTGGGGCAGGCCGGTCTGCCGCAACTGATCGATGGCGCGCAGCAAGCGGGGTGCGAGGGTCTGGCACTGTTTGCGGGTGCGGTGTTTCTTCAGCAGCAGGTAACAGAGGCGCTGCTTGAAGCGATAGATCAGCTCCAGGACGGGATGGGCGGCCAGGTAGCCGGCCAGACGAGCCTGCTGTTCGGCGGTGAGCTTATGGCGACGCCGGCGCACGAGACTCAGCAGGCCGCGGTTCTTGCTGCCGGCCGCATCCAGTTCCCGCCAGCAGGCCAGGAAGTGGTGGTTGACGAGGCGGATGACGTGGAAGCGATCCGCCACGATACGAGCGTTGGGGAAGTGCTTGCGCACCAGGGCACGCCCTCGGTGGACACCCAAAACCGGCGATTGATGGACGTCTGAAAAGCGGCCAACGGGAGCGGCACTCAGGACATTGAAACGGACTCGAGGGTTACCCTCGGTCGTGAGCAATGTCTTGAGCGAAGAGAAGAGACAGCAGGGCATCGCATTAGCCTGAATTCCGAAGTTGAGAGCTGATCGACCTCCTACGCGGGCTCTCTGGGTGGCTGTTTGGCCTAGCCTTCGCATTCAGGTTACAAACACCGGGTCCAACTTCGGCGAAGTTGGGATTTGCC
>Ga0326728_10002990_pt1 | contig 54397 bp, 37 predicted proteins | sample MB3enrmetagenome_FD_207602 | JGI IMG/M metagenome (GOLD analysis project Ga0326728, IMG submission 207602) | Lab enriched peat soil microbial communities from McLean, Ithaca, NY, United States - MB31MN | ecosystem: Environmental > Terrestrial > Soil > Wetlands > Peat | place: USA: New York... | reverse complement strand
GGCTTCGGGCGTGCTGTTCGGCTTTGTCATGCCTCTGCCATGCCAAAAGCTGACACACAAGTCTAGTCGGAAATTGATATTCCCAAGAGCCTCAGTCCGTTCCCCGACCCAGATGAAATGACCCCGCCGCCGATCAGCGCGATCTGCCCATGGAATGCCCCCCCATGCCGCCCCCGCGGCCGGAGAAAGAGACCGCGTGGCCCCCGAAGCCGCCGCCCGCTCTGAAACCGCCCGACGAGTGTCCGGACGAGCCTGGCCCCCCGAACCCGCCGACAGAGCGGAAGCCCGCGCTGCGACCACCGAAGGAACCGGACCGCCCGCCGAAACCACCGTAACCGCGACCTGCCGCATAGCCGCCACCGTAATAACCACGCCCGCCGTAGTACCCGCGACCTCCGTAGTAATTGCCCCAACCGCCACGGCCGTAGCAATAAGGATAACCGAAGCCAAACGAGCAGTATGGGTAGCCACAGTAGCCACCATAAGGGTAGCAGCCAAAAGAGAACGACGGCCAGTACCACGGCCAGCATGAGCCGTAATTGTATCCGCCGTAGCAGTAGCTCGGATACGCATACGCGTACGACGGAAACCCATACGACGTATCCGCGTAGGTGTACGGATAAGTTGGATAGGCCGCCTGCGCGCTGTAGTCATAAGCGGGGGCATAAGGGTTGGCCGCGCCCGAGGGGGCTTGGGGGAAAGGCGGATTGGCTGCTGCCGAAGCGGCGCGCATCGCCCGCGCCCTCACCTCCGCGCCGTGTTGCAGCATGGCCGTCAGGATGTCCGGCCCAACGCCACGATCCTTCAAAGCGATAATCTCCGTAGCGCTGGGATTGTAGGCGGTCGAAGAGTTTTGGATGTAGGCCTTGACGATCTGCGGATCAACTTTCGCATCCACCATCTTCACGATGTCCGAGACGCCGGCAGAGAACCGCGCCGCCGGAGCGTTCGGTGCCGCGGTTGCGTCCTGCTGGACAATAGCGGCGGTCGGTGCGGCGGCATTGATGGCACTTGAGGTGGCCGGCGCTCCCAACGCCAGCGCCGCTGCCACAAGCCATGCCACAGTGAGACGCCCTTTCACAGCTTCGCTTTGCTTCGCCATTTTCATAACGACTGCCGGCATCGGCATCAAGAATAGTCTCGCCCGGTTGACCCTGTTGTCAAGGGCCAAACAAGCTTGGGAGCACTCAATGGGAGCCAGTCGTAAACCGGACAATCTCCATGCATCCCTGCAGGAAAAGGCCCACGCGCCAGATTCAGTGGAGCTGCCGTGCGGCATTTGCCCAATCGTCCATCGCCCTTTACATTGCCCGCTGTGAGTGTTAGCCGACCATCGCCGCCGTCCCGCGCCGCCGGCAGCAACCCGCCCAATCGCTTCGAGCATCTTGCCCTGGAGCGGGACGCCGACTGGGACCCGGAGCAGGACCCGCTGCCGCGCACGCAGTTCTTCCGCGACCGCAGCAGCAGCGTTATCTCTTACAACGACAGCCCGGACATCGGCTTCGAGGCGAGCCTCAATCCCTATCGCGGCTGCGAGCACGGCTGCATCTACTGCTACGCGCGGCCGACTCATGAATATCTCGGCTTTTCCTCGGGCCTGGATTTCGAGACGAAGATTATGGTCAAAGAGGACGCGCCCAGGCTGCTGCGCAACGAGCTTTCCGCGCCCGGCTGGGTCCCGAAAGTCGTTGCGCTGAGCGGAGTGACCGACCCCTACCAGCCCGTCGAACGCCGGCTCAAGCTCACCCGCGCCTGCCTGGAGGTGCTCGCCGAATTCCGCAACCCCGTGACGGTGGTCACCAAGAACAACCTCGTGACACGGGACCTGGACCTCCTGGCCGAGCTGGCGGGCTGCCGAGCCGCGGCAGTGTATATCTCCCTCACCACGCTCGACACTGAGCTGAGGAGAATCCTCGAGCCCCGCACCTCGCCCCCGGCGGCGCGGCTGGCGACCATCGCCGCCCTGGCCAAGGCCGGGGTGCCGACCGGCGTGTTGGTCGCGCCCGTGATCCCAGCGCTGACTGACCATGAAATGCCCGCGCTCATTGCCGCTGCCACCGCGGCCGGCGCGACCTTCGCCGCCCACACCCTTCTGCGCCTGCCCTACGCCGTGGCCCCGCTGTTCGAGGAATGGTTGACGCGCCACCTGCCGGACAAGAAGGACAAGGTTCTTCATCGCATCCGCGCCCTGCGCCGCGGCAAGCTTAGCAACTCCGAGTTCGGCCTGCGCATGAGGGGCGAAGGCATCTTCGCGGACCAGATTTCGCGCCTGTTCGACGTGGCCTGCCGCAAGGCTCGCTGCGCTGGCCAGGAGCCGGAATTGTCCACCGCATGCTTTCGCCGGCCCGGCGGCTCGCAAATGGAATTGTGCCTGTCGGGACCCGTCGGCCGCGCTGCCGCGAACCGCGAGTGTGCGAACCCGGTTAGGAGTCCGAAGCCGCGGCGCCGAGCCGCGTGAGGGTGCGAATTTCTGTAACCAACTACCAGGCCTGCGCCGTCTATATTGTGTAACGATAGTGTCGGGTCGCGCCTGCGGTCGTGTGGCAGCACCGTAGCGCGCCTGGCGTAGTGGCCGAACAAGAGCATTACTCCTACGGAACTCCTACGGATATCCTACGGGTATCCTACGGTGCCCCTCCCTATCTCCTCCCTATCCTCTCCAGTGCACCACCATGGCAACACGCCCTTCGCGCGCGGACCGCAGCGGTGCAAGGCGCGTCCTGATACTGCCGCCCTGGTCAGTTGGTGGGGCGCGTCACTCCGTGCGCGCCGTGAATGCCCAGGATTGGTCGGATTCAGGCCCCTTCCCCGTGGCAGGCGGCGCGCACGAACTGACGAGCCCTCGCCGCCGAGAACCCAATGCCCGTAGTCACTTGGAGTCCTCGGTTCTACCGCGTCCAGCCCTAACCCCTTGCTCTTTGCCCCCGACCCCCTAGACTGACATCCGTGAGCGCAAGCGGGACAACCTCGACTCACTCCCTTGCCACGCCTGCCTCTGACGTTGGTGAGGGCGGGCCGGTCTTCGTCACCACACACTGGTCGGTGGTGTTGTCGGCGCGCAGGAAGGATTCGCCGCAATCGGCTGCCGCGCTCGAAACGCTCTGCCGCACTTACTGGTATCCCCTCTATGCTTACGTGCGCCGGCAGGGGCACAGCCCACCCGATGCCCAGGACCTCACCCAGGAGTTCTTTGCCCGCCTCCTCCAAAAAGACTACTTGAAGGCCGCGGCCCGCGAGAAAGGCCGGTTTCGCACCTTCCTCATCGTGGCCCTGAAACGGTTCCTGGCCAATGAATGGGACCGGCTCCGCGCCCAAAAACGCGGCGGCGGCCAGCCCCTGCTCTCGCTGGACACAGAACTGGCCGAGCAGCGGTATCGCGTCGAGCCGGCCGAAGGCGCCACGGCGGAGAAGATCTTCGAGCGCCGCTGGGCGTTGACGCTGCTCGACCGCACCATGACGCGCCTGCGGGAGGAGTTCGCCGCCGCCCGCAAGGTCGGTGACTTCGACCGGCTGAAAGCGTGTCTGACGGCCGAGCGGGGGGAAATCTCCTACGCCAAGATCGCCGCGGCGCTGGGCATGAGCGAAGGGACCGCGCGCGTGGCCGTGCACCGGCTGCGCAAGCGCTTCCGCGAGGTCTTCCGCGAGGAAATCGCGCACACAGTTTCCACCCCTGAGGAGATTGAGGAAGAGGTTCGGTATCTCATGAGCGTGCTGGCGGAATGAAGCGTGAAAGGTGAAACGTGATGCGCGATGCCACTCGGTTAATCCATCAATCCACCAATCCACGAATCCAACAATCCATTGATCCAGTAATCCGCCGCTCCAACACTCCATCACTCCACCACTCCATTTCCCGCCCCCCGCTGCCACATCGTGTAACATTCCCCCGGGCTTTCTTAATTAAAGGGTGATGACAGAGAACGCGAACATGAATCCGAAGTGTGAGAAGTGCGGGGCGCCGCTGGCCGCCGACGCGCCGGAGGGCCTTTGCCCCCGCTGCCTGATGGCCTTGAACTTGGCGACGCAGACCGACGCGCCCGCCGGCGACGTCGGCCCAGACGGCACGCGAGTGGCGCCGCCGCCGCCGGAGCCGCCGCCACCGCTGGAGGAGATCTCCCGCCATTTCCCCCAATTGCAGATCCTTGAGTGCCTGGGGCGCGGCGGCATGGGCGTGGTCTATAAGGCGCGCCAGCCGCGGCTGGACCGCTTCGTGGCCCTCAAAATCCTGGCCCGCGAGAAGGAGAAGAACCCGCGCTTCGCCGAGCGTTTCACGCGTGAGGCGCAGGCCCTGGCCCGGCTTAACCATCCGAATATCGTCACCGTCTATGACTTCGGCGAGGCCGACGGCTTGTATTACCTGCTGATGGAGTTTGTGGATGGGATGAGCCTGCGCCAGTTGCTCCAAACGCGGAAGCTCGCGCCGGAGGAAGCGCTGACGATTGTGCCGCCAATCTGCGAGGCGCTCCAATACGCCCACCAGCAAGGCATCGTCCACCGCGACATCAAGCCCGAGAACATCCTGCTCGACAAGCAGGGTCGGGTGAAGATAGCCGACTTCGGCATCGCCAAACTGCTGGGCACGGATGGCCGCGTCGCGTCGCTCACCGGCGAGCAACAAGTCGTGGGGACCCCCCATTACATGGCGCCGGAGCAGGTCGAGAAGCCGGGCACCGTGGACCATCGCGCGGACATCTTTTCGCTTGGCGTCGTCTTCTATGAGATGCTCACGGGCGAGTTGCCGCTGGGGAAATTCGCGCCACCGTCGCGCATGGTGAAGGTGGATGTGCGCCTGGACGAGGTGGTGCTGCACGCACTGGAAAAGGAACCCGAGCGCCGCTACCAGCAGGCCAGCCAAGTAAAGACAGACGTGGAGACAATTGCGCGGACCGAGGGTGGGGGAGCGCAGGCCGAGCCTCAGCCGGGCCGGATGCCACCGCCGGTCGAGGCCACCGCAGCCGAGAGCGCCTGGCGGCAAGTCCGAGGCCCGGCCATCGGGCTGATCATCACCGCCATCCTTAACTGGGTCGCGATCCCATTGGTCTTCCTGATCGCGTTATTCCTCGACAAGACTTCCGAAGGCGGCGCCGCTCCTCTGCTGCTGGTGCCGCTCTCGGCGTTGGTGCTAAGCAGTGTCATACTGGTTGCGGGGCTGAAAATGAAGCGGCTCCAAACGTACGGCCTGGTGGTCGCTGGCTCTATTCTCGCGATCCTGGTCACGCCGGGCAACCTGGTCGGCCTGCCGATTGGGATTTGGGCCCTGGTGGTGCTCAGCCAGCGACAGGTGCGCGAAGCCTTCGGCAAGGGCCATGCGGTGGCGCAATTTGAAGCGGCCCGGCCCGCAACCGGCGGCGGCGTGTGGAAGGTCGCGGCGGTGGTTGTGGCGGCGGTCCTGCTGCTCCTCGCGATCCCGATCAGCGCAATCCTGTTGTCCATCGGGTTGCCGGCGTACCAAAGGGCCCGCTCCCGAGCCAGTACGCTCCACCTGCAAATCAATGAGCAGGCGCCAACATTCGTCGTCCGCGGCACCGTAACCGACGCCGTCACCGGCCAGCCGATCTCGGGCGCGCGGGTGCATGACAGTTTCTACGGTGCCCGATCCATCCGGCTACCACAGCAGGCCTGGACCGACACGCAGGGTCATTATGAGTTGCATACCTGGCATGAGGAGCACACCCTGGCGGCCTCGGCGCCGGGTTATCAGACCAAGCGTGTTACTTACATGCCCGGACAGGGCCACGCAGCCTCCGGACAAAGCAATGGCTCCGAAACGCGGAGGCTCTTTGCCAGGGTTGGGGCGCCGGCTATGCTGGGCGACCAAATTGATTTCCAGTTGGAACCGGAGGAAACCGCCCCGGTTAGGCCCTAAGCAATTTGTGTTCAATCTGACCGAAAAGCTGGCCGCCAGTTCCTGGCCCCCATGCGTCTCCGCGCCACACCTGCGCCACCGCTGGCCCGGCCATAGCGTGGGTCCTCTTCTCCCGTGTGCCGAACACGCGACGCGTCTTGGACTGCGGCAGTCCTCTGCCGCTTTTCCGATGAAGGCACCCAACAAGGGGGCAGTTGGGCTCCGGCACCCCAAACCCCGCATTCCTTGATCCGCATCAAAGCGCGCGTACGTGACCTGTCGTATGTTGCAGCCATGAGTGAGCAACCTTTAATGGACGCCAAAAGCGAGAAAGTCATCTCGCTGGCCCAGGAAACACAGTTTGCCCCTAATGGCATTGTCAGCCGCACCCTGCTGCGTACGCCAACAGTGCGAGTCGTCCTGTTCGGCTTTGCCGAAGGCCAGGAGTTGACCGAACACACCTCCACGCAACACGCCTTGATTCAGGTCTTATCCGGCGAGTGCGAGTTCTCCCTGTCGGGCGAACCACAAAACCTCAAAGCCGGCGATTTCCTCTACATGCCGCCAAACGCCCCGCACGCCGTCAAAGCAACGAAGCAGTTCTCCATGCTCCTTACGCTCTTCAAACCGGCTTAAATCTCAGCTCACGCGCCCGCTCTCTTGCGCGAGGCGGGAGAACATCCGCGTCTGCTCCAGCAACACCGGGTCCTCGTCCAACTCTTTGACCGTCTGCGGCAGGCGATAGGTCCAGTTGGTCGCGGCCACCGAACCAGGCGTGTTGAACCGCGCCGTCATGCCGAACACGTCGGTGATCTGGAATACCGCCAGCCATGACGGCGATTGCAGCACCGTTCGAGTGAACGCCTCGTGCAGTTGGTCAGTGAACTCGCGCGGCGGCTCGGCACTCTTTAACCCGGCGAATTCCATCATCAGGTGCAGTTCGCGCCGATTGGTTTCCACATCCTTGCCGGCGTCAATGTTTCGCCAGCACTCGGCCCAGGCGGCGGCGAGGGGCGGGTGGTCGTGGGTGGCGGGTTGCACGAGGGAGAGGCGCGGATACTTCTTCGGATCAGAGTACCGGCCGTCCGGGTCGCGGAAGAGCGTAGGGATGCGGAAGCCGGGGGTGCTGAGCTTCAGCAACGTGGGCGGCACGTACTCGGGCACCACGCCCAGGTCCTCGGCCACCACGGTCGTCTCGCCGGACGCCTCCAGCACTACCCGCAGGATTTCTTCCCCCTGCGTCTGGTTGGCCGCCTTGTGTTCGGGCGTATCGTCCGGGAACTGCTTGAACCCAGGCAGTCGCCCGCCGGTCCTTGCCGCCGCCTGCGCCTCCGTCAGCGGCAGAAACTCCGCATTCCGGTCCGGCGTCCAGGGGAACGAGTAGATGCGGAAGAAGCCGAGCACGTGATCAATGCGGTAGAGGTGGAACACCTTCTGGATGTTCCCCACCCGCGTGCGCCACCAGTCGAAGTCCCGCCGCCGCAATTCATCCCAGCGATAATTCGGGATGCCCCAGTTCTGACCCCACTTCTCCGTGAACGGATCTACCTTGAACACCTTCTCCGGCGGCGCGCCCCCGCTCCAGTCCAGGTCGAAGATGGCCCGGTTGGCCCAGGCGTCTGCGCTGAACCGCCCCACCCCGAACGGGATGTCGCCCATCAGATAAACCTTCTTCTCCGCGCCGTAGGCCTTAAGCGCCTGCCATTGCCCAAAGGCGAGCCACTGGACATACATGAAAAACACCTGCTTCCGCATTAACCCCTCACGCTGTTTCTCCGGCAGCGATAGCAACCATGTCCGCGCGCTGCGCAGTGTGCGATGCTGCGGCGCCCAGCGATCCCACGTGGGATTACCGCCATTCTCCTCCATCAACACCCGGAACAACGCGTAGTCGGACAGCCATTCCGCGTTCTCCACCAGGAACGACCGGAACTGCCGCGCCCGCTCCGTCTCCGCGTCGAAGTGCGTCTGGTAGAAAGCCTCGAATGCCGCCTCCACCAGCTTACGCTTGAGCGCCTTGACCCTGGGATAATTGACCGGCCCCTCCCGCAACTCAGCCAGCAACTTCGGCGGCGCCATCTCCGCGAACTTCTCCGGCGACAGGTCCGGCACGGCGCTGGGCGATATCGCGATCGTCGCCGGCTCAATGGCCAGCGAGCTGATTGCATTGTAAGGGCTGTTGTCGTCGCTGATCTCGTTGATAGGCAGCGTCTGGAAAATGTTAAGCCGGTGCCGCGCGCACCAGTCAATCATCTGCCGCACCCCCTCCGTATCGCCAATGCCCAAATCCTCCTCGGTGCGAATAGCAAACACCGGCTCCAGAATGCCGGCCAGGGACTGCGTGGGACTCAGTTTCATAAGTTAATGCCCAAAAGCTTGTCCGCAACCACCGCCCCCCGTCAAGCGCCGTAGCCAGCGCTTTGTTCGGCTTTCGGGTTTCGGCCTTCCTTCGGCCTTCCTTCGGCCTTCGGATTTCGGCCTTCGGATCTCACGACAGCACGGTTCTTCCTTCTTCCCATCGGTGCGCCCTCTCTGCGCCCTCCCCGCCAAATTGGCTTGCTTCCACGTACTAGCAATGCTGAATTGACCCCGTGCTCCAACACGACCGCACAACCTGATCCTCCACGTCCATGCAAAAACCACGACTAAGCTTCTGGCAGATCTGGAACATGAGCTTCGGCTTCCTCGGCATCCAGTTCGGCTGGGGCCTGCAGCTCGCAAATATGAGCGCTATCTATGCGAAGCTGGGCGCAGTCCCGTCGAAGATTCCCATCCTATGGCTCGCCGGACCAATCACTGGCCTGCTCATTCAACCGATCATCGGCGCCATGAGCGACCGCACCTGGTGCTGGCTCGGACGGCGACGACCCTACTTCCTCACCGGTGCGCTGCTCTCAAGCGGGGCACTATTCTTTATGCCAGACGTTCCGGCGTTATGGGTGGCGGCTATGATGCTTTGGGTGCTGGATGCCTCCATCAATGTAAGCATGGAGCCGTTCCGGGCGTTTGTTGCCGACAAGCTACCACTGGAGCAGCGCACCGTGGGCTTCGTTATGCAGAGCTTCTTCATCGGCATCGGCGCCGCCGTGGCGAATGCCCTGCCGGAAATCCTCGGCAAGCTTGGCGTTACCGGCAATGCACCGAACGGGGTGCCGCTGGCAGTGCAATATTCCTTCAAACTCGGTGCCGCAGTGTTCCTGCTTGCCGTGCTCTGGACGGTGTTCACCTCGAAGGAGTATCCGCCCGAGAACATGGATGAGTTCCTGCGCAAAAAGCGCGAGCACATCGGCTTTCAATTTCAGCCCGCATTTCTAACCGCTGGAGCAATGGCCGGCGGCCTGCTGGGCGCCGCGCGGGGTGCGTTGGTGGACCAGCATCTAACGCTCTGGCACGTGCTGGCAGGGGCCATCATTGGCACAGCGATCGGCGCCGTGCTGAGCGGCCCGCATGTGGCGTCCGCCATTCGGGAGATGCCTGCCACAATGAAGCAACTGGCCGTGGTCCAGTTCTTCACTTGGCTAGGGCTATTTTGCATGTGGATGTTCTTCAGCCTGGCGACGGCGCAGCAAATCTTCCATACGACTGATCCGCAGTCGAAGGCGTTTGACGAAGGCACCGCGTTTGGAGGGAGAACCTTTGCCTGGTATTCAATCGTCTGTTTCGCGGTGGCGTTCGTGCTGCCAGTTGTAGCGAAAGCTACCAGCCGCAGGCTCGTGCATGCGCTGGCCCTCATTGCGGGCGGAGCGAGCCTGTTAGCAACCGGCTTCATCCATGACAGGACGCTTTGGCAATGCACGATGCTGGGCGTTGGCATCGCGTGGGCGTCCATCCTCGCTATGCCCTATGCGATCCTCTCAGGGGCCCTGCCAGCGGCGCGAATGGGTGTGTACATGGGCATCTTCAACTTCTTCATCGTCATCCCTGAAATCGTCGCCTCCATCGCGTTGGAGCCGGTCGTGAAGAACCTTTTTGGCAACGACCCGGTGAAGGTCGTGATGCTAGGAGGCGCTTCGATGCTCGTGGGGGCAGCCATGACCGCTCGGGTCAAGGACGTGGATCCTATCACTGCGGAGGAGCCGCAAGCCAAGGGTTAACGGGAAGCCAGCCCGTCAGGAGAAGGCTCAACGATACTTGACAACGCCTTAAACGGTGCGACCTTTAGCAGATCAATGCGCGGGCACTGCCTGGCCGCGAGGCCGATGGTCGCCGGGCCAGAACGGGTAAGGGGCTGGAATCGCACCGTCGAAACGCGCTGGCGGCCCCGCAGCGAGAGCCCGGTGGCATCGCAATGGCGCCCGGCGAACAACGGAGGTCCTACGGATATGCTACGGAGCACTTGGCTATCCCCTGGCTTGCGCGCCGCTTGCACCTGGCTCGGGGGGGTCGCTATCTCCTGGCTGTCGCCCGCCTGCCCCTGCCACTGTGCAGCGGCCAAACGTGCCCCCCCGCCACGGCCCGATTTGGTAGGGACGCGTTCCACCGCGTCCCTAACTCTGGAGCGGCCCGCGCGTCCATCGCCCCCCGCAAGCCCCGCACCCAATCCGCGCCTGCTAAATTTCTAGCATTTTCCCGTTGACAGTCCCCCTGGCGCTGCTAAGCTTTTAGCATACTTGCAATGAGCACCGAAGACCACCTCAGCCGCCGCGAACGCCAGATCATGGACGCCCTGCACCAGCGCCGGCGCGCCACCGCCGCCGAAGTCCAGGCCGCCTTGCCGGACGCGCCCAGCTACTCCGCCGTCCGTGCCCTGCTCCGGATTCTGGAAGACAAAGGGCATATCAAGCACCGCCGCGAAGGCCCCCGTTACGTCTATCTCCCGCGCGCCAAGCGCGAAACCGCTCGCCGTTCCGCCTTGAAGCGGCTCGTGTCCACCTTCTTCCAAGGCTCGGTGTCACAGGCCATGGCCGCGCTGCTGGAAGCGGCCGATACCCAATTGCCCGATTCGGAATTGCACAAACTTCAGCAAATCATAGAACAAGCCCGGAAGGAAGGGCGCTGATATGAATCCCTTTATTGAATCCATCTCCCATTACCTGCAAAGCTCCGCGTTCCCCGCGCTGTTGCTTGACGCCTGGCTCAAGAGCCTGGCCGTTCTGGCCGTAGCCGGCGCCTTGTGCTTCCTGTTGCGGCGGGCGGCGGCGGCGACCCGGCACTGGATTTGGTTCCTGGCGCTGGCCACGTTGCCGTGTCTCCTGTTGCTTGCCTGGATCCCCCACGCTTGGCAAAGACCCCTCTGGTCGGTCTCGACCGGTTTCAACTCCGGCAACCAGGTCACGCTGGTTCTCAACCTGGCGCCCGCCGGCCCAACCCGGAATACCGCTCACGGCATATCGCCCCCCGGGGCCTCAGCCGCCGCCGCTGGCAGGCCCGCCTCTCGGAACAGCCAGCCCATCACGGCAACCTTCAGTCTCACCGCGTTGGCCGTTGCGGTCACGATTTGGCTCTCTGGCGCCGTGCTAGGCTTGGCGTCCATCCTGGCGGGGCGGGCTCAATTGAGCCGCCTCGCGCGATACGGCGTGACCGTCCTGGTAGGGACGCGTTCCACCGCGTCCCTGAAATCTCTGCAAAGAAGTGAGACGTGGTGGAACGCGTCCCTACCGATGGAGGCTGCGCACCTACGCGGCACACCTGACCCGTTGCCAACCGAGCCTCTCGTACCGTCCGCCGATTGGGCTCTCCTGTTGCAAGAGGCCCGCGACAGGCTGCGTCTGCGCCGCCCGGTGCGCTTGTTGCAGTCCAGCGACAACCCCATGCCGCTGACGTGGGGTTGGTGGCGCCCCGTGGTCCTCCTCCCGGCAGAGGCCGCGAATTGGCCAACCGACCGTCGTCGAATCGTGCTCTTGCACGAACTCGCCCACGCCAAGCGATGGGATTGCCTCACCCAGGCCGTCGCGCAGATGGTCTGCGCCCTTTACTGGATCAATCCGCTGGTCTGGCTCGCCGCCCGCCGGATGTGCATCGAACGCGAGCGCGCTTGCGACGACCTGGTCCTGCACAGCGGCTGCCGGCCCTCCGAATACGCCACCCACCTCGTTGATATCGCCCGAGCCTTTCGCCGCGCCCCACAGTTGGCCGGCATCGCGATGGCCCGTTCGCCCCAGCTCCAGGGGCGGGTTGCCGCGATCGTGGACGCCTCCCGCGCCCGGCAGTTGCGGCCCTTCACCGCCCTGACCCTCCTTGCCCTCATGGGCGCGCTCGCTCTGGCTGTCGGCGGGAGAGGCCAGGACACCCCTCCGACCGAGGCATGGGACTCCCCGCTACGCCAGGCGCAGCTTGCCCGGCTGCAGTCCTTTGCGCAGGCGAAGGAAAAGCAGTCGCAGCAGTTGGCCGCCGCAGCCGGAGAGAGTATCTCGCCTGAGTTCCAACGTTTCTTTGATGCTGCCATCAAGGGAGACTGGCAGACCGTGACCAACCGGTATGCGTATTATAAGCAAAATCACCCCCAATACGCGCACCGAACCAATGCCTTCGACATAAGCCTTCGCACGGCCTACTGGCAACCCGTCCTGGAGCTTTGCCTGGCCTACGATCAAGTCGCCAACTGCGACCCGAATTACACCGCCATCCTCGCCGATGGCATCATTGATTCGATTCCCGCCGGCAGCATCTATTTCGGCGGCACCGACCCGGGGCGCGGCGTCCCAACCGCCTTCTCCAAGTCCCACGCTGACGGCGATCCCTTCTTCACGCTGACCCAGAACGCCCTGGCTGACGGCACCTATCTGGAATATCTGAGGGCCATGTACGGCGGAAAGATCTACACCCCTACGGGAGAAGACTCACAACACTGCTTTGAGGAGTACATCGCCGACGCGATGAGCCGCTTGCAGGAGGGTAAGCTCAAGCCCGGAGAGAACGTGCAGTCAAATGATAACCTTGTGGTGGTCTCCGGCCAGGTCGCCGTCATGTCTATCAACGCCCTGCTCACGAAGGTGATCTTCGACCGGAACCCCGACCGCGAGTTCTATGTCGAGGAAAGCTTCCCCCTTGACTGGATGTATCCCCATCTGGAACCGAACGGCCTCGTCATGAAGATCAATCGCCAGCCGATGCCGGAGTTGCCGGAGGACATCATTGCCCAGGACCACGACTACTGGCGCAACCTGGTCGCCGGCATGTTGGGCAATTGGCTGAACGAGCAGACAACGGTGCGCGAGATTGTGGAATTTGCTGACCGAGTTTATGTGCGCCACGACCTCACCGGCTTCACTGGTGACCCCCGGTTTGTCCAAAACGCTTACGCCAAGCAGGGATTCTCCAAGCTGCGGAGTGACATCGCCGGAGTGTATGCCTGGCGTTTGGGCGCGGCGGACGTGCCAGCCCCTCCCGAATACCAGCCCAAATCCGCGGCAGAGCGCCAAGCCCTGCTCAAGGAGGCCGATCTCGCTTTCCGCCAGTCCTTTGCCCTCTGCCCTTACACCCCGGAAGCCCTCTTCCGCTACGCCCGGCTATTGCAGCAGTCCAACCGCACGGACGACGCACTGCTCCTCACCCAGACCTTCCTAAAGCTGGACCCGCAGAATGCCGAAGCGAAGGCCCTGTTGAAGACCCTCAAGGGCGATCGCCCCCAACAGGGGCTTATCGGCAGGACCACAAACAATCTTGCAGGTTTGGCACAACAAGTCCGCGCCAATCGGACAAATTCCCAACCCGCCTTGGCGGAATCGTCCCAGTCGGAAGAGACTGTCCCCAAGCAAGCCCAGCCCGTGGTCTTCAGATTCGAATCCAAACGCGTCCTGCCCCCAGGCGCCGAGGCTAAGCCAGTCACCAACGAACGCCTCAAGGAGGAACTGCTGGCCGCCGTCGCCAAGACGCCACACCTCAGACTCGTCTTCACCGCGGACAAGAATGTCACAACCGAGCAGGTGATCCAAGTGCCGGATGCCGCCAAGGAAGCAAAGCTCAAGTCCGTGGAGGTGAGCACCAGCACGTTGAACTCCAAGTCCCAACCCCTGTTCGCTGAGATCACGACCCAGTTGGACACGCTCAGGAAACACGAACGCGAGTTGCTGCTGGTGTATAAGGATACGCACCCGCTGGTCCAGACGGTGAAAAGCCAGATAGCGACGCTCGAGAAGCAGAAAGCCGAGCTGGAGCAAGCCTTCCCCGCGTCGAAACAAATGGTCGTCAGCATTGACTCCAAAGGCAACCTGCACCTCGGCACGGACACCAAGCCTCTGAGCCTCGAAGACTTCAAAGCAGCATGCCTGGCCGCCGTCGCCAAAACCCCCGACCTTCGACTTGTTATCAACGCCGACAAGAACGCCCCGCCCGAACAGGTGATCAAGGTGATGGATGCCGGCAAGGAAGCAAAACTCAAGTCCGTAATGGTGACCTCTAGTACGTTGACTGCTGCTCAAGCTTTAGCCCTTGCTGAACAACTGGCGAACGAGAAGGCGCAAACGCTTTACAATTGCCAACCATTTCGGAACGGCCCCCCGGCACAGTTGGTTCAGGGATACTGGGTTTGGCACGACCGACGAGGGCAGGGCGAAGTTGATCTTGAGGCCACCGTTAAGTTTGCTGCGGACGGCACAAATCCAGACGTAAACGTCATCCTGCTGGACAGCCGCCCACGTAATGGTCCAGGGCTCCCACCATGAGGCAGGCCGCGGCCAAGCGCATGGTCCGCACCACTAGATCCTTGAGCTTCAAATGTTGTTGTAATCAGGTCGAGTTTTGCCGTGCGAACAACAGCCTGGGCATTTACCATTTGCCATCTGCTATCGGCGATTCGCGATTAGCTATCGGCGATTGGCGATTGGCTATTCGGTCTGAGGCCGCCTCGCTAGCTTCCAAACTGAGCCCGGCTCAAGCGCGATCTCAAAGCGCAGCGCCGCCCTGGGTCCGGTCTCGCTCAGCTCCGCGTCAGTTGCAGCCCGGTTTCCGAGAGCCCGAAATCCACAAATCGCGCCCGGTTATTCGGCGGACGGCTCGTGAGCCTCTGCTTGATCTTGGCGGCGGCGGCTTCGTCCTTGCCGAACATTAGCAGGTAACCCCCGCCGCCGGCGCCCAGCAACTTGGCCGCGCCCAGATAGTCATGGACTTGGTCAAAGATCTGTTGCACTTCCGGAGGGTTGGTCCCGGCATCCAGGCGCTGGTTCAGCCTCCAACTGTTGCGGATGGCGGCCAGGAGCATCTCGTAATCGCATTTCTGGATGGCGGCGGCGGCAAAGTCGGCATTCGCGCCAATGTCCGCAATGATCCCCAGGTGCGATGGCGAGTTGAGGAAAAGCCCGCGCACGATTTCGCCGAGGATGTTCTTCGCCAGGCGCGTGATGCCGGTGTAATAGACCAAGACTGAACGGTTCGCGTACTGGTGGTCGAGGAGACGGTGCGGCAGCCAGTTGATTGCCGGCTTCTGTGCCAGCCCGGATGCCGTCTCGATCACCTTGATCCCGCGGAAGATCGCGCCCGCCTGGTCCTGCCAGCCCCCACCGGTGGTGAGCATCTGCTCCAGCGCCAAGGTGCGCGTAAACAGGGCGTTGCGGTCCCAGTCCAGCCCGCACAGGTCACCGAGCGCCGCCAGCACCGTCGCGGCAAGAATGCTGCTGGTCCCCAGGCCCGAACCTTTTGGCACCGCCGCGAGCAAGGAGACTTCGATGCCCGCGCCGAAGTCGCGGAGCTGCTCCTCCAGCGAGGCAAAACCACCCTGCGAGTTAAACCGCGGGAGGAAGCCGGCCAGCGCGAACGCCGCTTTGGCCAACCCGAACGGGCTGTCCGGCCGAGCAAAGGTATCCAGCTCCGCGTAAGTGCGCACACGCTCCTCGACCCCGAGGTCTATCGAACGCATCACCAGTTCCGGCCGCTCGGAGAGTTTGGCAAAGACCTGGATGGGCGGCTGGCCGTTGAGGTCGGCCGCCACGTTCAGCACCTTGCCCCCGTGTTCGATGCAGTAAGGGGGAGTGTCGGTCCACCCCCCCGCCAGGTCGAACCGGACCGGGCTGCGCGCCCAGACGATCTGATCGTCCAGGACGTTCCGGCGCGGGCTGGCCGCCGAGAGCCGCGTCTCATGAACAATCATCTCCCGGAGCCGCGCGAACGCGCCCGCCTCGAACCGCTCCCACCCCGGTTCACCCCGATGCCGCAAAACGGCAGAGCGGAACATCTGGTCATGCACCAACTGCATCGCATCGTCCTGCTCAGCAAAGCGCAGTTCGGGCACGGCCTCGCTCCCCGCCGCATAGGCCCGCGCCGTGGCTTCAAGATCAAGGCGGAAGAACACGCTCCAGCGGAAATTCTTGAGCATCGGCAGCAGGCAGGCACGGCGCAACCGCGCCCGCTGCTCATACAGTCGGCGCAAGTTGACCTGCTCCGGTATTTGTTGCGCCGAGAGCCGGGGCAACTCGCGCCAGCGGCCGGCAAAACCAGCATCAGCGCGCGGCGCCGCCGCAAAGAGCCACTCGACGAACCCCGGCTCGATCTCGCCCGCCCTAAGCACAGGGAACAATGGACAGGCATGGATGTCGGCCTGGGGATCAATGCCGCAGTCTTCCAGCTTGAGGCCGCGCGCGTTGAACCAGTCGCCCGCAGGGCGGCCCAGCCAGCGGGTCGCGGCGTCCCCCACCGGCCCGGCCAAGGCATCTCCGAAACCATAAGCCCGCACACAAAACTGGTTTTGGTCAATAGGCACGAAGTCGAGGCATGCGCCCGGGGCGAGACGGAGCGTCCAATCGTTCTCCGGCACGCCCGTAAGGACGTGCTGGGAAGCCAGGTGCCAGCCGGATGGCACGACACTGTTCTCGACCCAAAGCGTGTGGTTGCCCTCCCGGCGCAGTGTCACGTCAAAACGCGAGTTCTGCGTCACCTGGTCCGGTTGCTGGCGCGCGCCGGTACGGCCCACTTTGGTCTCGTCCAGCACAAGATTCTGCAAGGCCGAGACCGACTCAATCATCTGCCCGTTGGTGCCGAAGTGATAGAATTCCGCCTCCGGCAGCGGAACCACCGCGCACGTCAGCGCACTGACGGCAGCATCCTGCGCCGTCGGGAACCTACCCAACGCCAGGCCGAACTCGGCGTAAAGCTCATAGCGGCGCGCTGTGCCGCCGTCAAACCCACGTGCCTTCCACCCGCACCGTTCCATCAACACGCCCACGGCCTGTTCGCTCAACAGCCACATCCCCGTATCCACGAGGCAGAGGTAATCGTCGGCCAACTCGCGGATTTTGGACGCCGCCGGCTTCTGCATGAAAAAGGCCAGTTCCGTGGGCTGGCGGCGCGGGGAGAAGAACACCCCGAAGTCCTTGGCCTTCTCCGGCGCCACCCTCATCCCGAGGCCGAGGACATCCACCTCGGGGAAGGGCGGCAGTTCGCGCGCGAAGCGAAGCAGGACGTCGCCGCTGGTAATCAAGGCGGCGGTGTGTGGGCCAGCATGGGCGAGCACGCGTTGGTAATCGGCCAGTTGCAGGTCCAGCAGCGATTGGTCGAGCCGCTGGCCGCGCGACCAACGGAACACGGGAATGGGCATGAGCAGTTTGCCCATCGGCGCGTAGGCCGGCAGGCGCCGGCTCAGACCGCCCGCGTGTAGAATGAGCTTGCGGCTTTCGCGAAGCCACTCGGCGAAAGACCGGGCGGGGGCGGTCGCGCGCCAGGCCTCGGCCAGGAGACTGGCGGTCCCGCCGCCCGAGCCCAGCGGTTGGCCGGCGGGATCGGAGGAGGCGAACCATTCGGGCCGCCGCCGGCCCTCCAGCGCCTCGAACTCCGCCGCCATTCGAGGTGGAAGGGTGAGCAGGTATTGAATGGAATCGTCGGTGCCCGGCATAACTCTGCTCCACATAATGTGAGAACCGCGCCGGAACTGTCGAGGGGATTCGCGCCCGACCGCTCCTTGTAGGGCGTAGGACTACAAAGGCATCCGTATTCAGGCCGATAGACGAGGTTCTCGTCCTGTGCTTACAATGCCCCGTGGATAAAAGGGCTCCCGTATGGGCACCAACAAGAAGACAGGACAATAGGCTTTGATGAGAACGCTACTCCGCAACGTTCCGACCGGGCTTTATGTCCAATCCGCCGAGGCTTGGACCGGCAGCCCGGACGAGGCCTTTGACTTCAAGACCATGAGCCAGGCCATCCGGTTTGTCGAACGAACGGGCCTCCGAAAGATGGAATTGGCGTTCGAGTCCCCGGAATTGTCCCGCTTGACCAAGGTGCCGCTGGAGATGGTGGCTTGGGGGCCTTCAATCTGCAAGCGCCCCAGGCGGCCCGCGTGAGGCTCGATTGGGCCGGTGGCAGAGTCGCCTTGGGCTGCGACGGCAAGTGAAGCGCGGCGCCGCTTTAAACGGGTGCGATCCGCAACGGTGGGCTAGGGCATTTGTGGCGCAAGGGAAAGCGGCGTCGCACTTCGCTTGCCGTCGCACTCTCTATGGGGTGTGTTAGTGTTATCCTCGCTCCAGTGCGAATCAGACCGCGCTGGTCTGTTCCCTCTTCGAGGGGTGTCCCCAACCAGCCTCTTCGGATTTCGGACCTCGGCCTTCTTTCGGTCTTCGGCCCTCGGGTTTCGGACTTCTCCCCCTGCGCACTTGCCAGCCGATTGAAAGCGACTAATCTGGCAGTATGAAATGCGAGCGTTTTGCCGGAGTGCTCCTGTTATTCCTGTTGGGTACCGCGGTCCCTCTGCACGGCCAACCGACCACGGCCGAACGCAAGGAGTTCGAGGCCGTCAAGGCCAGGGCGGAAAGGGGTGACGCGGAGGCACAAGTCAGCCTCGCTTCCCATTACGCCAACGGAACCGGCGTCGCTCGAGACCCGGCCAAGGCCGTGAAATGGTTGCGCAAGGCCGCCGACCAAGGCCTGGCGCACGCCCAGTGCCTGCTGGGTTTGAGCTATGCCAATGGGGAAGGTGTGAAGCCGGATAAGACCGAGGGGGCCCGCTGGCTGCGCCGCGCTGCTGACCAGGGGCTCCCCGAGGCCCAATTCGATCTGGGCATGTGCTACGCCAACGGGGATGGTGTGCCCAAGAATGCCGCCGAAGCCGCAGCCTGGTATCGCAAGGCGGCCGACCAGGGCCTGCCAGATGCCGAATGTGAACTCGGCAACTGCTACTTGGAAGGGACTGGGATACCGAAGGACATTCCTGAGGGGGTGAAGTGGACCCGCAAGGCCGCCGAGGAGGGATTCGGGCAGGCGCAAAACGCCCTGGGTGTTTGTTACCTCAAGGGCACCGGCGTGACCAAGGATTACGTGCAAGCTTACAAATGGCTCGACCTCGCCGCGGCCAAGGGCGACGATCGCGCCGACGATGCCCGAGTCAATCTGGCCTCAGCCGAACGGTTTCTGACGCCCGAGCAAGTAGCCGAAGCGCAGCGATTGGCCCACGAGTTCAAGCCGCAGAAAGCCTCTGCGCCGGGTGTGTCCCCATCATCCGCGACCAACGCCGCGCCCCTTCGTTCAAACAGCGGCGGCCGGCAAACCGCCGCCGTCAATACGGCATCCGCGCCCGCCGCGGCCTCCCGCTCGGGCGTCGTGAACATATCGGCTGCGGATGATTCCTATGAGATCTTCGTTGATGGCGCCTTCGTCGGCAATACGCCCGCCAAGGTAAAGCTCACGGAAGGCGCTCACCTCGTGGAAGTCAAGAAGGCAGGGTTCAAGGATTACCGTAGGCAGATTAAGATCACCGACGGTTCTGAGCTGACCCTGCACGCCGTCCTGGAGAAACCGTAACCCCGGCGTCGCGGCCAGGGCTAAGCGACACTGTGAGAATCTCCATCGTCACGCCCAGCTTCCGTAGCTCGAACTGGCTGAAGCTGTGCGTGGCCTCGGTCGCCGACCAGGCCGGAGTGGAAGTCGAGCACATTGTGCAAGACGCGCTGTCGGACGACGGCACACGCGAATGGCTGGCCCGGGACCCGCGGGTGCAAGCCTGCTTCGAGAAGGACCAGGGCATGTATGACGCCGTGAACCGCGGCTGGCGGCGGTCGAAGGGCGAGATCCTGGCCTACCTCAATTGCGACGAGCAGTACCTGCCCGGGGCCTTGCGCGCGGTGAAGGATTTCTTCCGCCGCCAGCCAGAGACCGACGTCGTGTTTGCCGACACCGTGGTGGTGGACAAGCAAGGCCAGTTCATCTGTTGCCGCAAATCGTTGGTCCCTTGGAAGAACACCATGTGGGTTTACAACCCGGTCATCAGCAGTTCCATCTTCATCCACCGCCGGGTCCTCGACCGGCACGGCCTTTTCTTTGATTCGCACTGGCGGGACCTGGGCGACAAGGTGTGGACCGTAGAAATGGTGCGCCGTGAGTTGAACCTGGCCGTATTACGTCAGTTCACGTCTTCCTTCACTGACACCGGCGAGAACATGAACCTCAAGCCAAACGCGATCCGCGAGCGCGATCTGGTCATGGCCATGGCTCCCGCCTGGGTTCGGCGCTGCAAGTTTCCCCTGCTCCAACTCCACCGGCTGCGAGCGCTGTCCCAGGGCATCTACTGGCAGAAGCCGTTCGCTTACTCGATCTACACCCTGGCCAGCTCAGAGCGACGGGTCGAGTTTCATGTGTCCCGGCCAACCGCCGTCTGGTGGGCGCGCCACCCCGGCGCCTCTTGAAACCCACAACGCCCAGTAGCAGCGACGGCTCGGCGCTGGGCGCTAGCCGGAGCCCCGCTGGGTCCGTGCCTTCACCGCCCGCGCGATCTCCTCGAAGCGGTCGTTCCTTTGCACCGCCAGGAAATCGGTTATCGCCGGGTCGTTAACACCCTCGGGATCACAGCGCTCCAAGTACATCCGGAAGCGGCACTTGGGAATAGCAAAGAAGCCGTACCCCGATTCCTGAAGTGTCTGGAAAACCGCCTGGTCGCTTAATCGCCCCCGACCCTTGTTAATAAACTCAAACAAGACCGCCTGGGGACGAATGCACTTGAGAACCTGTAGCGCGCCGCGAAAGACCTCAGCCTCGAAGCCTTCCACATCAATCTTAATCAGCCTTATGGCTTCGATCCGTTCCTCGGCGACGATTCCATCAAGCGTCCGCACCCAGACGGGAAAGACCTTGCACCCGGCCAGATCGTTGTTCATCACCAGCGATCCCGACCCCGTATTGCCTCCGCGAATCCGCAACTCCATCTGCTCCGTTTTGGCGCCAAGCGCAATCGGATATGCACGAATGTTCAATGCCTGGTTGCGCTCAATGGTCTGCTCAATGACTTCGTATAATTCGGGGTTGGGCTCGAAGGCATAAACTCTCCCCGTTCTGCCAACGAGTTTCGACAACCACAGAGTCACAATGCCTATGTTCGCCCCAATATCGAGCACGGTATCTCCCGGCCTGGCGATTCGAGCGCAAACCCAACTGATTTTGCGATCCAGATCACCCGTGTAGAACGCGGTTCGGCCTACCAAATCGTCGAGGCCCGCCAAGACTTCTCCGCCCTTGACCCGCGCCCACACCCGCTCGTCGCTGGTGCCGCCTAACCGCCGGACCAGGGCGTGGTTCGCAAACCGGATTCCCCCACTGTAAAACGGATAGCGCCTGGTCAGCGCGGCCAGCAGGATTTGTCTGGTACCAGGCACAGAATTGATTCGCACGTCATCATCGCCAAACAGGCGTCACTGTTGCCGGAGAGAAGCTCGAAAGTCAAGGTGGGCTCTGCCAAGCTACGGAATTGCGACGAGGTTAGTCCGCTCTGGCAAGGCGCCTCGACAAGTTGCCAGCAAAGCCGGCGATGCTAGACTTGTTCATGCACAGAACCGCTGCTTATGCCGAACAGTCACTGAAGGCTGGCGCGCTGGGGGTGTGTCACCAAAAGAGCATGTGACCGCCACGAGGTTCCACGTCAGCCGGCGGGTGCTGAGCGGGAAGGTCTGTTTGACTGGCAGGATGGCCTCTCAAGGGAGGGCTGAATGGCTGAGCTTGCCGCGATCGGTTGCCGAAGTACTCCATGTATGAATTTGACGACCACCTTCATTCCGCTTTCGCTGGTGACCTCGGCCTGCTTGGGGCTTTGCCCCGGATCACTGTGGGCATACGACTGGCTGCCGCCAACAAACAAGATCGCCGTGCTGGCAGTCTGGGCGCACCAGGATGACGAAGCGATCTTCGGCGGCGGCAGCCTGCCTTATTACAGTGCGGTGCTTCGGCTGCCGACGATGCTGCTTTGCATGACTGGCGGCTCGGAGCCCGTCCGTGACAACGAGTTGCGCTGTGCAGCCTGGACCTACGGCCTGCGGTACGAACCACTGTTCGGACACTTCATGAATATACATTCCAATCTCATCACCAACTCCCCCTACGGCACCAACACCATCAACATCACCTGGGATTATTGGGCCGGAGTGGGGTTTCCCGGGAACGGCACCAACGTTGAGGCCGGCAAAACCCGGGCGATCAGTTTCGTGGCGGAGCAGATCCGTCGTTATCGGCCTGCTGTGATCATCACCCACGACTTGGATGGGGAGACAGGGCACGACAATCACAAGGCGACGGCCTATGCGGTAACGCGCGCCTTCCTCGTCGCGGCTGACCCCAAGGCCACCGCGGCCAACCTGGTCGGCCTGCCGCCGTGGCAGGCCCAGAAGCTCTATGTGCATCTGTACCGCACGAATCGTCTCTTTCACGAGTATTGGGAGACCCCATACCCGGCCCTCACCAACCGGACGCCCCACCAGGTTGCGAACATTGGACTCGCGTGTCATCTGTCCCAGGGCCCCGCACGCTGGATCTGCAGCAGTGTCTATCCCCCCGGGGGCATGTACAACCTGTGGCCCTCCGAATGGTGGGGGCTCTATGCCTCCAAAGTGGGACTGGATACGCCTTTGAGCAGGAATGTCGGGGTGAGCGGCTACACGGTGCCTGGCGGAGTGGCCGCGGGCGATTTCCTCCAGCACCTGCGATTCCCGAAGTCTGCTGCACAGACCTCCCCGGCTGGACCACCCCGGCCTTAGCGGCGCCATGAACCGCTTGCCATTGCTCCCCGCTGACCTACAATCCGCCTTCAAAGCTGCGCATGCCGAAACCGACTTTGAACGACTCCCCTCCGGCCCAGGCGCGCCCGCTCGCGTTGCTCTCGGTCATCATCCCCGCGCGCGACGAGGAAGCCTGCATCGCCTCGACCGTCGAGCATCTTCATCTCGAACTGCGGCTGCATAATGTCCCCCATGAAATCATCGTGGTGGACGATGGTAGCAGGGATACGACCTGGAAGTTGCTCACTGACCTCCAGCCCCGGCTGCCGGAACTCTCCCCGGTGAAGAACGAAGGACGGCAGGGCTTTGGCCGGGCCGTCATCTGCGGCCTCGACCATATCAAGGGCGACGCCGTTGTTATCATGATGGCCGACGAATCGGACGATTGCCGCGACGTCGTCCGCTACTGGCAGGAGTTGAACCGCGGTTGGGACTGTGTCTTCGGCAGCCGCTTTGTCAAGGGCGGTGGAGTCATTGACTACCCGAGGATCAAACTGTTCATCAACCGCTTGGCCAATTTCTTCCTTAAGACCCTCTTTGCCATCCGCCTTAACGATACGACCAATGCCTTCAAGGCTTACCGGCGCGAGGCCATCGAAGGCTGTCGCCCGCTGATCTCGCCGCACTTTAATCTCACGGTGGAACTCCCCCTCAAGGCCATCGTGCGCGGCTTTTCCTGGACCGTCATCCCCATCACCTGGCGCAATCGCCGCACGGGCGTTGCGAAACTGAAGATCCGGGAAATGGGCAGCCGCTACCTGTTCATCTGTCTCTACGTCTGGCTCGAGAAATACTTCAGCCGCGGCGATTACAAGAAGTCTAAGTGACACGCCGAAACAGGCACGTGCCTTCAAGCTCTTTTTCCTCCAGCACCTCCGCCAGCTTGAAGCCGCTCGCCGCGAGCAGTCCCTCGACCTCCGGGAGTTGAACGCGCCATTTGTGCCATTCCAGAAGGATCGCATCCACCAGGCCAAGAAAGGGCTGCTCGACCCGAAAGAAGTCCATTTCCGAGCCTTCAATATCCACCTTCAGAAGCTGGCAGCGCGCGCTGCCAAACTTCTGACACCATAGCTCTCCCACATCAACGCACGGCGCGCTCGTGCGCTTCCAGGGACCACGCAGGAACGGGTTCCGGATAGTCGAAGAGCAGTAGTTGGACCAATAGACGTAAAAATCGGCGCGCCCACTCGGGGAACGCTCGCCCGCAACCCCTTGGATGGCAAATACCTCCTGCCAATGATTTATACGCGCATGCCAGGCGGCTTCCTCGATTACTTCCTTGTTGGCATCAATCATCAGTCCTTTTAACGAAGTTGCCCCATAGGACTCAGCGAGCCAGCAGGCGAAGAATCCCACATTGCAGCCCAAATCTGCGAAACGCTCCACTTGGGTGGGCAGCCTGGACTTTGGATACATCGTGCCGCTTTCCAGCATTTGTCGGCTCAACAGGATGCTTTCCACCCTCCGGGCGCGGTAGGCCACCCCGCCCGGCAGCTTCTTGACGACGGGGAAAAAGCGGAGGTAAAGGTTGGCCGCCTTGTACAGGCGCAGCACTCGCGCTGTCTTTCTCAGCAGAATGGAGTTGGACAACTGCCGGATCAGTTTCTCGGCTCGGCCCATAAGCCTTGATGTAAGCTTGCTTCGATCAGGGAGACTAAGGCGCTCCTGAGGCTCACGCAAGGTTGAAGCCGGTTGCCCCTTAGCTCGGTCTTTGCCCCCACCCTGCCATATCATCTCGCAGGGGCCGACGGGTTCATGATTCTCGCGCCAACTACCGCCCAGGACTGCCGCCTTTGCGGCGGGGAAGGCGGAGCCGCACCCCGTTTGTTCACGAGGAGATTCCCGTAGCTGGCAGCAACCTCTGGGCATCCATAACCACCAGCCCGTCACGCCAGTCAATGTGGTGGTTGGCACGAATCCCTTCTTCCCAATCAGGTCCTACCTCCGTTATCAGGCGCTCCGCATAGTGCTTCGGGTCGAGCCGCAGAATCTCGTTAATATTCAGGCTGTGCCCGTACCGCACCAGGCAGTCTTGCGACGGTCGGAACAGCTTGCCGCCGAGTTCAAAGACGCGCCCAGCCGGCCTGGCTCTCCTGAGCCCTCGCACCACAGGGTTAGCTGGATGCGGCGTCCACTGGTCGGCCAGCGGGCTGGTCGCCCAAAAGGCAAACAGATCGCGATTCAAAGCAAATACGCCTTGCTTGATGGTGACCAACATCCACCATCTGGCTTGATGCTCGAACAACGTCGCATCAACGTATTCAATGTCCCGCACCAGCGTCGCCTTCTTGCGCCAACACAAGGGAAACTCTTCGCACTCGTACACATCAATGGCTCGTCCACCGCCGCCTTCGGGCACCATGAAGAGCGAGCCCTCATGCTCAAAAAGGAAAGGATAAGAAAGATGGTGCTCCTTCATCAAGACTGGCTGGCTCGGAGACACCGAGCCGCCATCCCGCGAAAGCTGCATGACTGCAATATGCCCGTGGGGGTTGCCAAAAATCCACTCCTCGCAAAAGATAAACCAGTCCACCCCGTGCTTCCAGAGGAAGGGGTCGGCCCAGGTTCGATCGTTGGGCGGCAGCAACTTCCGAAGCTTGGCCGGCTGGGGGTTTAACAGCCAGTCTTTGCTCACCTGCCCGCACAGCAGGAACCACTGGTGGATCATCCCTTGTTCTTCCCTCTGTTGAATCCGGTTGTACCACTTGCGCTGCAGGAACTCTGCCAGAAGGCGCGGGTCAGGCAGGAATGGCGATTTTGGCAGGAACATGATGCTTCAGGCAAAGGACTCACGCCCTGGCGCCGTGCGCCTTGTCCAGGATGGCCTGGTAGAACTCGCGAAACCTCGGACCGGCCAGGTCGGGATCACAGTTCTTCTCCGCCCACGCTTTCCCCCGGTTTCCCAGCGCTCGCCGCCGCTCCTGGTCCGCGGCAAGAGTGGCAAGCGCTGTTGCGAGCGGCTCTACCGCGGGCGGAGTCAGCAGCGCCGCATCCGTTTCCCGCAGCTCTTGCGCCACGTTCACCTTGGTCGAAGTCACCACCGGCAGGCCGATCATCATTGCCTCCGCCTGGGCAATGCTAAACGCTTCCCAACGGGAAGGCGAGACGAACACATCGGCCATTTGCAACAGGGACCATTTCTTCTCCCCGTAAACGGGGCCGGGAAAATGGACCCGCTCCCTGCAATCGAACCTCTCTGCCAGTTTCTCGAGTTCCGCCTTGCCTCCCTTCCAATCCGGCCCCACCAGCAACAACCGGGCGTGGTCGGAAGGAAGGCTGGCGAAAGCTTCGACCACTAAGTCGAGGCCCTTCACCCACACGTCCAGCCGGCCCAGGAAAACCAGGACGAGGGCATCTTCCGGCATGCCATAATCCCTCTTCGCTCCAGCCGACAACTCCCCCAGTTTCGGAAGTTTCACCAGGTTCCCTTGAACCAGCGTCGCCCCGCGGAAACCCGGGAGGAGAAGACTCGCGCGACGCGCCGCAAACCGGGTCAGAACCTGCAAACCGGCCGCCTTCCCCGGGTCCCGATTCACCAGGTTCAGGTAAATAAACTTCTTGACCCAACGCCACGGCGTTTGGAAACTCAACTGTCCGTGCGACGTGAGTACATAGGGAACGCCGGCCCGTCGCACATCGCCCAGCAGCGCGGCATACTTCCGACTTATGCCATGCAGGTTAAGCAGACTGTCGGCCGGAGTAATCGCGAACTGTTTGGCGATGCTCGCCCAGCGCGAGTCCCAGAGAGATTCAACCTCGGCGAGCGGAAAATCCCAATCCCGCTCCGCCTCCCCGGCGTCGGCTTTCGGGGCAATCCCTACTGCGTTGATCCCTTTTGCCCTCTGAGAGGCAATGAAGCTTTGGATGGCGTTGGAATGGCCGCCGAGCACCCTGGCTGTGTATGGAAAAACATGAACAACGTTCATGCAAACAGGTGAGACCCTTTAGCGAGCGAGCGTGTTGTCCGGGACCATATCGGCACCCATGATTGTGTGGGCTGGCGGAGGCGTCAATCCCTAACGCCCCGCTGGACTCCCCGGATTGAGTGCCAAATAGCTTTGAAACCGCCCGACTGTTGCCTCAGACTTCACAACATGACGATTGCGCCGCAGCGCGAACCATTCGCCCGACAGACTGTGCACCATGCCGCGCCGGCTTAAGGTTTTAATGTCTGCCTACGCCTGCGAGCCCAACAAAGGCTCGGAGCCGGCTGATGGGTGGAATTGGGCGCTCCAGATGTCGCGCTGGCACGAAGTGTGGGTCCTCACACGCGCCAACAACCGGGCGACGATAGAATCGGCACCCTTGGCTGCCGATCCGGGAGGGCTGCATTGGGTCTATTATGATTTGCCTCGCTGGGCGAGTTTTTGGAAACGGGGTTCTCGCGGTATCCAGGCTTACTACTACCTATGGCAAATGGCCGCGTGGCGCGTTGGGGCGCGCCTCCATCACGACATGGGCTTCGATTTGCTCCACCACGTCACCTTTGGCAAGTACTGGGTGCCAAGTTACCTTGGGTTGCTGCCGCTCAAATCCATCCTCGGCCCCCTGGGCGGAGGGGAATCCACGCCCCCGGCGCTGGCCGCCAGTTTGGGCCGCCGCGGACGCTGGTTCGAGCGAAAGCGGGACCTGGCGCGGACTCTGGCCAGGCTGGACCCGGTGCTGCGCGTCACGATGCGGCGCGCTCGAATCGTGGCGGCAACGACGGAAGAATCAAAGAGGGCCATCGAGCAACTGGGTGCGTCACACGTCGTGGTGGAACCACAGTTCGGGCTGAACGATAAGGAATTGAAGTTCTTCGCCGGCTTCCCGGCTCGAACGGAACCGCCCTTTCGTTTGATCAGCATCGGGCGCCTCCTGCACTGGAAAGGGTTTCACTTGGGTCTGGAGGCCTTTGCCCGCTTCAACCGGGTCTGTCCGGACAGCCAGTATTGGGTAGTGAGCAGCGGCCCAGAAGCCGGCGCCCTGAAGCAACTGGCTGCCGACCTGGGCATCGCTCACTGCGTTACCTTCTGGGGGCGGTTGCCCGAACTCGCAGACGTTTACGGCAAGTTGGCGCAGGCCGACGTCCTGGTCCATCCCGCCCTCCATGAAGCCTTCGGCAATGTCTGCCTCGAATCTCTGGCCGCCGGCCGGCCCGTGATTTGCCTGGATGCCGGCGGCCCCAGCCTTCAGGTAACGAACCAGTGCGGCTTCAAGGCCCCGGTAGTCTCGCTGGAGCAGACCCTCAGTAAGATGGCTGAGGCGATGGCTTTGCTATACCGGAACCCGGACTTGCGCCTGCGCATGGGTGCCGCGGCGCGTGAGCGCGCCAGGACCCATTTCCATTGGGCGCGCAAAGCGGAGCGCATGAATGCGCTCTACGAAGCGGTTACGTGTTCGGAGGGCGCCGGGAATCGGTTTTCAAACCAAGGACGCTCATAAAAAAGCTCGAGAAGACGGTTTGGATGGCGACGACGATCAACGTGACGGCCGGGAGCAGCCGCCCCATATTGTCCGCATAGGACAGCAGGCCGTAACCCGCACGCTTCCAGATCCAGAGGCTGCGCAGGAGCAGCCCCACCCCCACCGCGAGAATCCCCAGTCCGAAGCAAATTCCCTTCTCGAGGGTGAAAGTCTTGAACGCCTTCGAGAATCTCGGGTCCCGCGGCAGAAGTCCCTGCCCGATGGCAAAAACCTTGGTGAAGAAGGCAAAGGCGACGAGCTGAGTGCCGATGATCACCGTCATGCAGGCGACGGCCAGGGTGCCGGTGCTGAACACGACGTTGCCGAGGTGAACCGGCGCTGCTGCCAGCGTGGCCCCAGCGGCGGTCCCCAGCAGCACCAGCAACAGTCCCGGCACGAGAAACAACCAACGCGGCGAGTAGATAAGCATGAACCGCAAGTGCCGCCAGCCATCCCGCCAGGGTTTGAGATGCGGCGGTCGTGAACGGCCGGCCGCGTGCAAGGTGATGGGGACCTCGGCAATGCGCAAAGACTTCAACGTCGCTTTGATTACCAGCTCCGACGCGAACTCCATCCCGGTGGTCTTCAATTCCATTTTCCAGTAGGCCTCCTTGGTGAACCCACGTAGCCCACAATGGAAGTCCCGCGTGGGGCACCTGAAGAATACCCTGCCGATCAGGGAAAGGACCGGATTGCCGATCCAGCGGTTCTTCCACGGCATCGCCCCCGGCAGAATGGTGCCGCCGCCACTGGGGAGACGACACCCCATGACCAGGTCGTAGCGCTGGCGAAACTTCTCAACAAACCCTTCAATCCTTGAGAAATCATAGCTATCATCGGCATCGCCCATGATAATCCAATTGCCTCGAGCGGCTTCGATGCCGCCGCGCAAGGCACTGCCATAACCCCTCTCCTTGACCGGCACCAGGCGCGCGCCCAACTGCTCCGCAACGGCAACCGACGCGTCCGTGCTGCCGTTGTCCGCGACAACGATCTCCCCCTGGACACCCGCCCGCTCCAACCCCAAGCGCGCTTTCTGAATGCACGCGGCCAACGTCTCCGCCTCGTTCAGGCACGGCATGACAATGGACAACTCAATGGGGCTGCACGGAGATCCGGCCGCCTGGGCCGCTGCTCTTTCAGTTGTCGGTTCACAGCTCATTTTGGTGATTTGGTGCCTGGCTCGGTTTGTCCTGGCTGGCACCGTGCGGGTTGAACACCACCAGATGCCAGACGAAAGGTGGGCGGCTTCCCCACATCTTCAGGCTCACCGTGTGCAATTCTCGTGCGTCCATCCGTTGCAGCCACTGCTCCCAGGACTCTGTCAATTTGTCCTCTACCACCAGCGCGTATTTTATGCCGCGCTGCCGGATCTCCTCCGGGGTGTCGGAGGTCTTTAGGTGCAGGATACGGCGCGCCCCGAACGGCTTCCAGAGCGAAGTCTCCGGGAAATCATCCGCGGAGAACCCTAGCACCGACGCATCCGCTGGCAGCATACTGATCACGGACGCAAAAACCTCGCCTCGATTCCCCTTCGCGGCATAGGCCGCCGTCGCCAGCGAGCCGAGTCTGCTGGACTGCAGCCGGGAACTGTAACGTTGGATAAACCACTCCGCCGGCCACAAGGGCCTGGCTGGCGAGAGGACCAGCAGCAATCCTGCCAGGCCGCACGAGAAGAGTGCCCAGGATCGCCACCAACGCCGTCTGATCACTACCTCCTGGAACGGGCTTAGCAGCAAACCCAGGCTCAGCAAGGGATAGTACGGCGCCAGGTACCTCGCCCCACTGCTTAAGTTCAGCTTCGTCATCACGTAGAACAGGCTGACCCAGGGCGAGAGACAGAGCAGCCGCTTGGCCAGGCTGCCGGAAGCCGCCGCTTGTGGTCCGCTTTGCTTTCTGTGCCCGATAACCGCCGCCAACACGCTCAGGCCGAGCAGAATGGTCACTCCAAACCCCAACCCCGCCCATTCCTCGACTTGCATCTCGGGCAACCTCCAATGCGCCACCGCCGGCTCGAAGTGCTTCTGCAACAACGCCCCCAGAGAAGCCGGCGTCAGCGCGTTGGCGGCTCGGCCCCAGGCCGAGGCGAAAGGAAAAACCGGGGGCACGACATTATTCAAGGGCCACATGATGCCATTGGAAAGCAGGCGCAGCCATAGCGGCCCGGAGGCCATCGGCACCTGCTCGATTGTTGCCCCCGTCCAATCGCCGCCATGCACCGCGTTGCACACCGCCATCGGCAGAAAAGACGCCCCGGTTGCCGCGACAATAACGGCCCCCATAGCCACCGGGCGAGCCAGCCATACCCGCCAAGCCGGCACGAATGCAACCGCCCAGGGAAGCAGCAACGGCAGGTTGCTCGTCTTTGCTCCCGTCAGCAGGGCCGCCGAGAGCACCGAAAGGCAGACGTCGGAAACCCGGCGGGATTCCCGGGCTCGCAGCGCGAAGTCCACCGCCGCCAATGCGTACACCGTGCTGAACATGTCGTTTGAAATGCTGCCCGCCTGCAAGAGGTAGCAATAGCCCGTCGGCAACAGCCACATCCAGTGCCAGGCCACACGAGGTCTTACCCCAACACGCGTAAAAACGCTAAATACCAACCCCGGCAGGAATAGAAACGACACTGCGTTGATCAGAAACAGCCACCGTTCCGTCTTCGTGAAGGCAATCAGCGGGGCTGAAAGCCACTCGATGCCACACGCGCGCGTATTCACACGCTGGAAATCGGTGTGAATCCAGTGCCACTGGCCCTCCGCCAGCCAGTGCAACACGCGCGGAATCCGATAGGCCAGTGCGTCGTAGTTGTTGGGCGCATGAATGGCCCCGCCCAGAATCGCCAGCAGCGCCAGCACTAGGAACGCCAGCGGAAACGCCCGGGCAAAACGCCGGCGCTGTTTCCGCAAACTCCAGCCGCCGAAGCTCCCAGGGGAAAGCCGCCCCCGCAGCAGCCAACCCGCCGCCAGGCCCAGCAGGAAAGTTGCCGCGTAACCCGCCGCATCGAGTTCATGGAGGGCGGACAAAACCCAGCCCGCACAACTGCACAACGAGCTGAATACCACCCAAGCTGCAAGCAAAGCCGGCGCCTTCCGGCTCGTCCTTGCGATCAGCTCATGGCCGTTCGCAGCGGCTTTCGCTTCAAGCCGCGCCGGCCGGACTCCATCGTTCACAAGACCTAATCACCATAACAGGCGCTGCAAGGTAGCGACCCATTCCGTTATCGGTCAACCTCAAAGCCTCCATCCTGGAGCTGGAGCAAGGCTGCCAAATGGCCGATAAGAGTCCTCCGAGCGTTCCCGTCCACCGATCTTCATGATCTATGATTAGCACAACTTATTTTCAGCCAGTAGCAGGCACTCGGGCCTTGAACGGGCGCGCCGGGCTGGTCAAGCCGGCTGTTGTTGGCTCAGGCAATGCACCGTGCCGCGGCCCAGCACCAGGTCCACCGCGTGGAGGCCGACAACGCGTCGGTCCTTGAAGAGTTCCGCCAGCGTCCCCAACGCCACCCGGTCATTCGGATCATTGAACGTCGGCACCAGCACCGCCGCATTGGCGACGTAGAAGTTCGCATAGCTGGCCGGCAGCCGGTTGCCGGCGAAATAGAGTGGCGTCGGCATCGGCAGCGGTACGATTCTTGGCCGTGAGCCATCCTCCAGCCGCAGGTCCTGGATGCGTTCCCAGTTCTCGGCCAGCGGACGGTAATTGATGTCCTTCCGGTTGGTCTCCTTTACGAGCACGACAGTCTTTGGGTCCACGAAGCGGCAGATATCATCAACGTGCCCGTGCGTGTCGTCGCCTGCCGGTCCGACGGCCAGCCACTGGACATTGATCACGCCCAGATAGGTCTTGAGCGTCTCTTCAATCTCTCGCCGCCCCAGGCCGGGATTGCGCACCTGCACTTTCGGGTCGAGGTAGCATTGCTCGGTGGTCAGGAGTGTTCCTCGCCCGTTGACCTCGATGCCGCCGCCCTCAATCACGAAGTCCTTGCCGTTGCATTCGGCGTTAAAGAGCCGCTTGCCGAGAAGCCGGGCCGCCATCTCCGGTACGCGGCGGTCCTTCTGCCAGTCGTCATGCTTGGCCCAAGCATTGAAGTGGAAATGCACGATGGCAGTCTCTCCCGCCGCCCCCCGTCCTTCCATCCTCTGCCTTCTGCCTTGACTCCTTCCCCCCCTCCGCTTCACGAACGTCGGACCCGTGTCGCGCGTCCAGCCCCGATTGGTCGGGTGAAGGATGAACTCGACACGGCCTAGGTCGGCGCCGGCGCGCGTGAGATAGCGGCGCGCATTGTTCTCGTCGGGCTTGCTATTGATGAGGATGCGGACCGCCTCGCCCGGCACGAGCTTCCGAACGATTTCCCCATAGACCCAACGGATGGTATCTACCTTATCGGGCCAGTCCGCTGGATTATGCGGCCAGATCAGCCAAGTCGCCTCGTGTCGCTCCCATTCCGCCGGCATCGAGAAACCGAGCCCGGCGGGTGTGGCGGCTATTTCGCTTGCGGCTATGTGCTCAGTTGGGTCCATTTTCTGTTGCGGCGGCACGCTCAAACTGCCCCGAAAACGGCCTGTTTGCAAAGTCAATTTCCCGTACGATTCTCTTTCAATCACGGGCCCGCCCATGCCGGCAATGACAGGCGTGCGCTCAGCAGCAACGCGATGCTGCTCCCGAATCCCGCACGAGGCTGGCGGGGAGGTATAACGAGTGTGTAACGGATGTGTAACCGAATAACAACCGAAGTGCAACCGGACAACAACCGAACAACAACCGACCGCCTCCCTACCTCCTGGCTCGCGCCCGGCTCGCACGTGGCCTCGCGCTGGCCTCCAAAGCAGAGACGGCACAAGCCGCTTCGGCCTGTGCCGCGAGAACGGATGAGGAATCGAGCTCGCCCGGCGCTTACTTGTTGGGCGGCGTCAGTACGACGAAGTCGTCCCGGCGGTTCTTCCTCCAGGCGGATTCGTCGTGGCCCGGGTCAACTGGCCGGTCTTTGCCGTAACTGATGGTATCCACCCGCGTCGGGTCAATCCCCAGCCGGATCAGTTCCTCGCGCACCGCCAGCGCGCGCCGCTCGCCCAGGGAACGGTTGTACTCTTCGGTGCCGCGCTCGTCACAATTGCCTTCCACCTTGACCGCGTTGGCCGCGTTGGCCTTCAGATAATCCGCCACCGCGCGCACTTTGGGCTTCTCCACCGTCTTAAGCACTGAGCTGTCAAAGTCGAAATACACCGTGTCGGCCTTAAGGATCTCAGCGTTCTCAGGCCAGCCCGGGTGCCCCGGCCCCTGGGGATACCCCTCCGCGCCCGTAGACCCGGTCCCCGTAGACCCGGTCCCCGTAGACCCAGGCCCAGTCTCGGTCGTAACGGGGGGATTCGTCTCCATTCCAGACCCGGCGCCGGGTTCTCCCACCTGTCCCGTCTTCGATCCCGGGAGCATTGTCAAAGGCGTGGGCTTCTTCTTGCAGCCGGAGGCTGCCATGCACAGGACTAATCCAATCACCAACAGGTTAGCAAACTTGTTCACTTTCATAGTTCTCTCTTTCATGGACGGGCTCATCGAGCCCAACTGGGTTGCGACTGCGAGCTTATTCCCGGAATCCGGGCAACATCTTTGTATTGTTTCGTCGGCACGTCAAGCAGAGACAGCACGTAACGCCCGCCAGACCGCCGGCCGTACGCCAGCGTCCGGGAATTCGGCGCCCAAGACGGGTCTTCCCCTTCCACCAGCGATGTTGCCGTGCCGCCCCCGGCCGGCACCACACAGATCTCGAACCCTGACCGGAATTGCGTCGTGAACGCAATCCACTGGCCGTCCGGCGACCAATCCGGCTCCGTGGGACTGGGCATCCCCCCCGTCCCGATCTGCTGTAGCGCTCCGCCCGAGGCCGGCACTTTGCACAGTGTCCGGCGCTCTCTCTCCTTAGCCGCGAAACAAATCCATTTCCCATCCGGCGACCAACAGGGCGATGACTCGTCCTGCGGCGACTTGGTCAGCCGCTTCAAATTGCTGCCGTCGGCGTCGCACACGTATAGGTCTGTCCAGCCGTCCTTGCTCAGAATCATCGCCACCCTCCGGCCATCGGGCGATGCCGCCGGGCTCATGTTCGACCCACCATAATGGGCGAACGCCCGCCGCGCCCCCGTCGCCAGGTTGTGATAGAAAATGTCCGCATGGTTGAGCTTGTAGGAAACATAGTACAGCGCCAGGCTTCCGGGCACCCAGCACGGCGCCGCCACCAGGCTGTTGTCCCTCGTCACCCCCTGGGCGTTGTGACCGTCGAAATCCGCGATGTAAATCTCGCTGTTCCGGCCACTCTCGCCTTTGAACGCGATCTTGGTCTGGGCGATGCCTTTCGCATGCTGCGGCAGGGCTGCAATAAAATCATCCGCGAACGCGTGGATCTGCCGCCGCAACGATGCCCCCGAGTAAGCCTTGGAAACCAGCGTGCTCTTGTTGTGCGGGTCAACGGCCTTCGCTTCCAGGTTGCCGTTGTTGCTGCCGCTAATGAGATACTGCGCCGACTCGGCATTCGTAAACCCAAAGCCCTGGACGTAAAGGTCGAATTGGAGCGTGCTGAGGGCCTCCCCGGTCAGCCCGCTGACGGAAACCCATATGGGTTTCATGTTGCCAGGCACATAAAACCCGGGGATTACGGGGAGCACTTCTTGTGCATGGGCCACGGTTCTGACTGCTAAGGCAAAGAGAATACAAGTGAAGACTATGCGTTTCATGCCGTGCCTCGTTTTGTTTTCATATTGAAAGGTATAATATAGGCGCGCTGTTTGTCTTTGGCGCCTTCAGGGAACGGCCGCTCGACGGTGGTCACTCGGTCCAGCACACGCTGCACTGATTCGTCCACCGCGGCATCCCCGGACCGTTTGGTGATTCGTTTTGCAATGATGGTCCCATCACTGGCAATTGTCACAGTCGCCTCGACGGTTGCGTCCTCACTGGACGCATCCTCCGGCCGCACCCAAGCGCGGTCAAAATAGCTCCAAACCCAGGCACTGTAACTGGCATACGAGGGACCCCCGCCGCCCGGCCCAAAACCATCGTCAACGCTTGTCGCCGAGCCCGTGCCCGACCTGATGTCCCCCAGGGCGCGGTCTAGGGCGCCCACAACCCGGCTCCTCATCGCCAACCGTTCCCGCTCCTGACTGTCTTCGGTGGAGGTGTCCCTCGACGTGGACCTGGCCTTCGGATTCCTGATGACGGGGGTAAGCGTGATTTGCGGCTTCTTCTTCGTGGTCTTGGCGTCTCTCGCCACTTCCAGTGATTCGGTCTCCGGTTTCGGCGGTTCGGCCTCCTTGATGGCTTGCCTGGCAGGTTGGGGCAGCGGGGCCGGCATTTGCTTAATCGGTGGGGCGGGTGGAGTCGCCCTGGACGCCGGTGGGCGCCCAGCGTTTGGATTCCCGCCGCCGGCAAAAGGCGTGTCAATTAGGATTGAAGGAAAGAACGTAATCGGCTGCACATCACTCTGCTTGGCCTTGGGTATTAAAAAGGCCGGGCAGGCCACCAGAATCAGTGCCAGCAGCAGATGCAGGCCACCCGAGGCGACGAAACACTTCTGGTATAAGCGGCTCATCGGCGTTCCGGCGGCTGGGTCCGCAAAGAGTAGCGCGTGATCCCGTTGTGCTGGCAGCCATCAATCAACGCCGCCAGCTCCTTCGTCCGGCTGTTCTCGTCCGCCCGGATATAGACCACCAGATTGGGATTCAACCTGAAATCCGCGACCAGTTCCCGGATCAGCACATCAAGCCTCATGGGGTGTCCCTTCAAGGCGTAGGTCCCCTGCGGGCTGATCTCCACAGTGCGAACATCTGCTTTGTTGATGGGCCTGTCAGGCTGGCCATCGGCCCTCGGCAGCTTCAACTCCAACCCCTTCTCCAGCAGCGGCGTCGTGATCACGAAGATGATCAACAGCACAAACGCCAAGTCCAACAGCGGCGTGATGTTGATCTCGCTCAGCGTCACCAGCGAACTGCGTTGTGAAAAACGGCGCATCGTCCCGGGGCCCTAGTCTTCCTCAAGGTACTCCGTCTCCATCTTCGACACCAATTCCTGGGCGAAGTTGTCCAGTTCCACCGTCATCACCCGCAGGTTGTGGACCAGCCAGTTGTAAGCAAACATGGAGGGGATGGCCACCAGCAAGCCGGCCACCGTCGTAATCAGCGCCGCCGCCACACCGGGGGCCATTGCCGCCATCGTCGCCGCGCCCTGTTGCGCGATATGGCCGAACGTGCTCATCACGCCCCACACTGTCCCGAGCAGACCCAGGAACGGCGCCCCGCTCACGGCAATCGCCAACAGGATCAAACCTGACTCCAGCTTGAGGGATTCCTGGGCCACGTTGTTTTCTAGCGTCCGCTTCACATGCTCCATCCCCTTGAGCGAGACGAATTTCTTCCGCCCGTTGGCATCAGGATTCTTGAGCCGGGCGTCCAATTCCAGGCTGCCGCCCTGGTACACCGTGAACAGCGGGCAGCCCTCCACTTGCACCCGGCGATCGAAAAGGTCGAGGACGTTCTTTTGCGTCCGGTATTCGGTGTTGAAGAACAGGTTGAGCTTCTTGGCCCGCCGCATCTGGACCGCCTTGGCGATCATCACCGACCACGCGACAATGGAGAGGATGAGGAGACAGTAGATAACAGCCTTGCCTTCGGGTGTGGCCTGTTGCCACACGTAAAGCAATTCCATCTCATTCGCCCTGCCGGCGCTTGCAGCTAAGAAAACGGGTACGTTCATTCCGACACGATCTGCCTGTGACTCCGAGAACTTGGTCGTGAGGAATAGAAGCGCCCAAGCCGAACTGGTTCAAAAATCAACCAACCACACCCCAAAAATATGCCCAACGGCGATATTTCTAGCAGTGTCTTCAATAAGTGCAAATACAAAATCGAAGAATATTTAGGGCACCCCCTGCCGCTTGTCCAGACCCCGTTGGCCGCAAGGCGCAGGAGCGGCGCAGCCCGGCACTGCCACGCAGTCGGAGCGCGGACATTCCTGTCCGCACCAACGTTCGATGGCTGACATGAGTTGGCAACTGGCCGGAGCGCGCTGCCCTTCCCAGCTCGCTGCGGACAGGAATGTCCGCGCTCCGTGGGGGTGCGGGGATGCGCCCATGCGCGCCCGTCCTCAACCTTCGGACTTCCAGATGAATCGAGCTACTGGTAGTATCAGCGGCGATATGCGCAAAGGTTCCCAGTCGTTCGGACAGGTGGACGCCTTTCTGCACGGCTCTGCGGAAATACCATAGTGCTTGTGGATTATGACTCGACTACTGCATTCGACACTACCCCTGCTCGCGCTGGCCACTGTCGTCATTGGTCAAGCCCAGGAAACACGCCTCACTGTTCAGCTTGACCAGCCCCGGTCTGCCATTTCCCCATACCTTTACGGCCAGTTCATCGAGCATCTCGGCCGCTGCATCCATGACGGCGTGTGGGCCGAGATACTGCGCGATCGCAAGTTCCTGCTCGCCCCGACCAACTCGCCGTGGATAGTGGTCAACCCGGACGGCGCGGCCTTGGAGGTCTTTCACGATACGGCGGGCGCTTATGCGGGCGATCACTGCCTCGCGCTGTGGCGGCGCGACGGCAAGGGTGGCCCAGCCGGTATCCGTCAGGGCGACCTCGGCCTCGTGGCCGGCAAGGAATACCTGGGCTACGCCATTCTGGCCTACGCCAGCGCCAGCCAGGCGCCCGTCGAAATACGCCTGGCTTGGGGCGAGGACCCGAAGGACGGCCAGAGCGTCCGGCTCGATCAGGTGGGCCGCGAGTATCGCCGATTCCCCTTCCGCTTCCGCGCAGGAGCCACGACCGATTCGGCCTCGCTCTCCGTCCTGCTCTCCCAGCCGGCGTATCTTTGGATCGCCTGCCTGTCTCTCATGCCGGCGGACAATGTGAAGGGCATGAGGAACGACACGCTTGACCTGATCCGGAAGCTCAACCCGCCCATTACCCGCTGGCCCGGCGGCAACTTTGTGTCCGGCTATAACTGGAAGGATGCCATCGGCGACCGCGACTGCCGTCCCCCACTCTGGGAGCGGGCCTGGAATGCGGTCGAAGACAACGACTTCGGACTCGACGAGTTCATGGCCTTCTGCGCGGCGGTAGGCACCGAGCCCTATATCGCCGTCAACACCGGTCTCGGCAGCGTCGAAAGTGCCGCGGACGAGGTCGAATACGCCACCGGCTCCAGCCACACCCCCTGGGGCGCCGAACGCGCCCGCAACGGACACTCCAAACCTTACGCCGTCAGGTGGTGGGGCGTCGGCAATGAAATGTACGGAGACTGGCAGCTCGGCAGCGTGTCCGTCGAACGCTACGCCATCCGGCACGATGCCTTTGTCGCCGCCATGAAGGCGCGTCAGCCCTCGATCCAGATCATCGCGGTGGGAGCGCCCGGCCGCTGGAACGACGTGATGCTCCCTCGCTGTGCGGCCAGCATGGATTTGCTCAGCGGACATCATTATACCGAACGCAAGTTCCGCGTGCCCCTGACAGCGGAGGACGCCGCCACCTACGAGCGGAACTTCCTCGTCTATTCGGACGACGTGGCAGCCGGCGTGCGGCGTCTTGTGACCGATTTCCGTCAGCGGCGGGGCCAAGGAAACGCCACCCTGGACCGTGTGCGCCTGGCCATAGACGAATGGGGCATCGTCCGCGACTGGAACCCCGCGCCCGACGGCCCGGGCATCGGCCCCTTCGAGCACTATTACACCCTCGGCGACGCCATCGCGGCAGGCCGGGCGCTGCACGAGCTGTTGCGCTCCGCCGACGTCGTGGCGATGGCCAACTGGGCGCAAACCGTCAACGTCATCGGTGCTATCAAGACCAGCCGCAACTTCGCCTGCCTCGACCCCGTCGGCCACCTGCTCGCGCTTTACCGCGCTCAGGTCGGCGGCACGCTCGTGCCGGTCACCTCCGCCGGATCAGACGCCGTGGACGCGGTCGCCGCATGGGACAAGGCCTCCGGCGCGCTCTCGCTTGGCCTGATCAACTACTCTCCTAAAGCGGACGTCTCCGTAGTGCTGCATTTCCCCGGCCAGACCCGGTTCGCTTCCGCCAAGGCCTGGCGCATCAACGGCCCCGACTTGGGTGCGACCAACGTCCCCGGGCAAGCCGAAAACGTAACAACCACTGTGATTGCGCAGGAGTTCGCCCTCGACCGGCCATTCCAGCTCCCCCGACGCTCGATCACCGTGCTGCGCCTGGAGAAGGTCTCGCTCCGATGACTCCTGACGCAACGTGCCCAGCGTCTGGCACAGTCGAACCAGCACACGGGCGCGCATCCGAATCCTCCCCTGCTGTTGCATCGCCATATCCGGGTGCCGTGACATACGCCTTTAAGCATCTCAGCCGTTGCGCCACCGCGGTTTCCCTTCTGTCGGGCTGTCTCAGCACGGCGATTGCCGCACCACTCACCACCGTGCCCATCCGGCAGGTCGTTATTCAAGACGACTTCTGGTCGCCCAAGCTAAGGATTTGGCGCGAAGTCACCATTCCCGATTGCTTTGCAAAGTTCGAGAAGGACGGAGCGCTCAGCAACTTCGACAAGATTCGCGATGGCACCGGGGGCGAACATGGCGGCCCGCCCTGGTATGACGGCCTAATCTATGAAATGATCCGGGGCTCCGCCGATTTCCTGGCTGCGCAGCGCGATCCGGCGCTGGAGGCTCGGCTGGACGGTTACATCGAACGCATCACCGCCGCCGCGGCCAAAGACCCTGACGGCTACCTGAACACTTACACGCAGTTGAAGGAGCCGGCCCATCGGTGGGGCCTGAACGGCGGCAACGATAATTGGCAGCACGATGTCTATAATGCCGGTGCGATGGTCGAGGCCGCAGTTCACTACTATCGCGCCACCGGAAAACCGCGACTGCTCCAGGTCGCCACCAAACTCGCCAATTACATGGCGGACGTCATGGGTCCACCCCCCAAGCAGAACGTGGTGCCGGGTCATTCGCTGGGTGAGGAGGCGCTGGTGAAGCTGTATGTCCTGTTTCGCGAGCAGCCGGAGTTGAAAGCCCGGATGACAGTGCCCGTGGACGAGCGGCGTTACCTCAAGCTGGCCGAGTTCTGGATCGAGAATCGTGGCAACCACGAAGGCCGGAAGAGCTACGGTTCGTACGGCCAGGACCACAAACCGGTGTTGGAGCAGGAAACCATCGAGGGTCACGCAGTGCGGGCCACGCTGCTCTGTGCCGGCCTGGTCGCCGCCGCGAATGTGAATGGGCGCCAGGATTATCTCGCCGCGGCCCAACGCCTCTGGGAGAACATGGTGCAGCGCCGCATGTATGTCACCGGCGGCTTGGGCGCCGTGGCTGGCCATGAGGGATTCGGTCCCGATTACGTGTTGCCCAACAATGGCTACCTCGAAACCTGTGCCGCCGTCGGCGCCGGCTTCTTCCACTACAACCTGAGCCTGGCCCTGGCCGACGCGCGCTATGCGGATGAACTGGAGCGGGTGCTCTATAACGGAGTCCTGCCCGGCGTCTCGCTCCGGGGGAATACCTACCTGTACGAGAATCCCCTGGAAGCGGGCCCGCAGCGCGCCCGCTGGGCATGGCACGGCTGCCCTTGCTGTCCGCCTATGTTCCTTAAAATCGTGGGCGCTCTGCCGGGCTACATCTACGCACAGGGACCAGGCGCAGTTTACGTAAACCAGTTTATCGGCAGCCGCGCGACGATGACGGTGAACGGCACGAAAGTCAGGCTGACGCAAACCTCTCGCTATCCTTGGGACGGCGAGATCAAGCTCTCGGTGGAGCCGGAGAGGGAAACGGAGTTCGCCCTGAACGTGCGACTGCCGGGTTGGTGCAGCGCTCCACGGTTACAGGTGAACGGCAAGCCGCTCGCACCGTTCGAGCCAGTCCGCGGTTACGCCCATCTCCAGCGAAAGTGGCGGCGCGGCGATGTCATCCACCTGTCCCTCCCGATGCCGGCGCGGCGCCTCAAGGCCCATCCGAAGGTCGAAGCCGACGTTGGCCGGGCGGCGCTCCAGCGCGGTCCCCTGGTCTATTGTCTCGAAACCGTGGACAACGGCGGTCATGTCTGGAACCTGGTCATGCCACCCGAAGCGCAACTCAGCTCGCAGCACCGTGCGGACATGCTTGGCGGCGTGACGGTCATCCAGGGGCCGGCCTTGGCGGTGCATCGAGTGGACTGGCCCGACAGGCTCTACTTGCCCTCCAGGTCCTTGCCGGGAATCACCAACACCGAGTTCACAGCCATCCCCTATTTCGCGAACGCCAACCGCCAGCCCGGCGAAATGATGGTGTGGGTAGCCGAGACCCCCGGCCAAGCCGTGCCGCTGCCGGCGCCAACCCTCGCGAGCACCGCTGGCACACGAGCCCAGGAAGCTCGCATCACGGTGCAAGCCGACCAGACAATTGGGCAGGTGTCGCGCCTCCTCACCGGCGCGTGCATCGAGGACGTGAACCACGAGATCTACGGCGGCATCTATAGCCAGATGATCTTTGGCGAGAGCTTTCAGGAACCGCCGGCGTCGGTGCCTCCGAGCGGCTTTCGAGCATTCGGCGGCTCGTGGAGTGTCACGGAGGGCGAGCTTGAAGGCAGCGCAGGAGACGGCCCCCTGCTGGTCAGTGAACTCCCGGCCTTCGCCGACGGCGAAGCGAGCGTTGAGGTGCGCTTCGCGGACCGCAAGCCCGGTAACGCCGGCCTGATCGTGCGGTTGGCTCAGCCGGGCATGGGTGCGGACAACTTCGACGGCTACGAGGTCTCGCTGGATCCGGCGAACCAGGTGCTTCGCCTGGGCCGGCATCGCCACGACTTTCAACTCATCCGGGATGCGCCCTGCGAATTGGCGGTCGGGGCCTGGATACGCCTGGCAGTAAAGCTGACCGGGCCAAGAATCGAGGTACTGGTAAACGGACGCAGCGTGATTGGGCACGAGGACGCAACCGCACCGCTGCTTTCCGGAACTGTTGCGTTGCGGCAATGGCAGCGCGAGGCGCGGTATCGGGACTTGCGCGTCAAGACCGGGGACCAGGACCGGCCACTGCTTTTTGAGCGCGACGCGGGTGGAGGCACGCAGGCCGCCGAGGTCAGCGGCATCTGGTGGCCGGTCCGGAGGGGAAACGCAATCGGAGCCTGGACCCTCGAGAGGGCGCGCCCGTTCGTCGGCGGGCAGAGCCAGCGCCTCAGCTTCGTCAGCGGCCAAGGCGAGGTGGGTGTGGAAAACGAGGGGCTGAATCGCTGGGGCCAGTATTTTGCGGGAGGTAAGCCGTATGAAGGGGTGCTCTGGGCGCGCACAGAACAGCCGGCGGAGGTTTGGGTTGCATTGGAAAGCACGGACGGGGGGGCTGTCCATGCCGAAAAACGGCTCCGGCTCAAGTCCGGCGACTGGCAGCGGCTGGCTTTCTCGCTGACGCCGGACGCCACCGAGCCAAAGGGGAGATTCACCCTCAAGCTCAAACACCCTGGTTCGGTGGCGTTGGGCTACGCTTTCCTGCAGCCCGGCGCGTGGGGCCGGTTCAAGAGCCTGCCGGTGCGCCGCGATGTGGCCGAAGCCTTGATTGGCCAGGGCATCACGGTGCTGCGCTACGGCGGCTCCATGGTCAACCACCCTGAATACCGCTGGAAGAAGATGATCGGCCCCCGCGACCGCCGCCCGCCCTATCGAGGCACGTGGTATCCTTATTCCTCCAACGGGTGGGGCATCCCGGACTTCATGGATTTTTGCGAGGCTGCAGGGCTTGAATACATCCCTGCCTTCAACCTGGACGAGACTCCCCCGGACATGGCGGATTTTATCGAATACGCCAAAGGAACCGCGCGGAGTCGATGGGGGAGCAAGCGGGCGGCCACTGCTCATCCCAAACCCTATGCCTTGCGGTATATCGAGCTCGGCAACGAGGAACGCGTGGATGAGAAGTACTTTGAGAAGTTCAAGGCCCTGGCCGAAGCCATCTGGGCCAAAGACCCCACGATCATTCTGGTGGTGGGCGACTTCTTGTATAGCCAGCCCATCCAAGACCCGTTCAACTTTCGGGGCGCTGCGTCAGGCATCACGAGTCTGGCGGGGCAGCAACGGATCTTGCAGCTCGCACGGCAGCACGGCCGCGAGGTCTGTTTCGACCTGCATGTGGGCACGGACGGTCCCCGCCCTGATTCCACGCTTGCGGGGATGTTCTCGTTCCGGGACGCGCTGGCCCGGTTGGTGGATGGAGCGCGATTCCGGGTCGTCGTGTTCGAGTTCAACGCGGGCAACCATTCACAGAAGCGAGCCCTGGCCAACGCCCTGGCCATCCAGGCCATCGAACGCGACGGCCGCATTGCCATCGCCACTTCTGCCAATTGCCTCCAACCGGAAGGCCAGAACGACAACGGATGGGATCAGGGCCTGCTTTTCCTGAACCCCTCGCGAGTCTGGCTCCAGCCGCCCGGCTACGTGACCCAGATGCTCTCCCGCAACTACCTGCCGCACCTTGTGAAGTGCCAGGTGAATGACGCCGCCAACCAACTGGATGCAAACGCCAAGCGGAGCGAGGACGGCAAGACGCTGGTCTTGCAGGTAGTGAATCCAAGTGAACAAGCGGTGGCGGCGCAAATCCACTTGGCGGGATTCGTACCCCGCAATCCACTGGCCGAAGTGACGGAGTTATCTGGCCCGCTGGCCGCTGTCAACACGGCCGGGAATCCTGGCGCCCTCGTTCCAAAGCATAGCCAATGGCGCCATGGCATGGGGATGGGAAGCGCAAACCGCCTTTTCCCGCCGCGCTCCTTCACCGTGCTGCGGTTCGAGTAGCAGGGATAGGCTCGTTCTGCTCATCCCGGTTTGGGGCCGGCTGCAGCTATTGACCATGGTCGCGGATGGGCTTGAGCGAAGCGGCGGTCCCTTTACTTCACGCCTCCGCTGATCTTGCCGCCGCGTCGCGGCTCAATCCTCTTCGTGCTCCCGTCGGGAAGATGCACGACGACTGACTTGCAGTTGGCCGCGAGCGGCTTGACTGCCACTGTAAGGGTTTTGCCGTCCTTGGCTGCCTGGACGGTCATGTCCAGCGGACCGAAGGGCGTGGCCACTCCGTTGAGGCGCGTGACCATCCCGGGACCAGCCCATGCTCGCGGGAAGCCTTCGAGGAGATGCAGTTCATCGCCGCGGTCCAGTGCGAGCAGATGGATCGTGAGCCGAATGAACTCGGCGCTGGCCCAGTTGTGCGGCATGTCGCCGACCTTCCGGAACTTCTCGCCGCGCAAGGACTGCTCCTCGCGCCACACGCCGGTCGGCGCGGCATGGTTGGCGAAGGCGTACATAACCTGCGCGGCCTTGCGCCCATTGCCCTGCCAGAGCCAGGCGTGCGCGTAGAACGACGCGAAATAATTCCAGATGCCCGCCGCGTCCCAGCCCGTGCCATAGACCATCCCCTCGCGCTCGGTGGCTTCGAGCATAGCCATCGTGCTGGCCACGAGCGGGTCGTCCTTGGGAAAGATCTGCCCGGGATAGACGGCATGGCAAAACGCCCACTGCGCGCGTTGGGGAAGCTCTTTCTTGCCATCCTCGCCCATGATGATCGGCACATAGGCGTTGCCGTGCGGGTCTTTGGCGAGGTCACGCGCGGCGGCTTTGCGGAAGGCAGCCATGAATGCGTCATATTCACCTTGCCATTTGGCGGCCACGTCCGCCTTGCCCAGCCAGTGCGCGGCCTGGATGAAGGCGCGCAGGCCCACCAGGTTCCAGTACGGGTTGGTGTATTCCGCATGGATGCCACCGATGCCGCCATCGGGAAAGCCCGGAGGCACCAGGCCGTCATCAAGCGGGGTGTCGTTTTCGAGCGTGCGCTGGCGCAGCGTTCGGATGTACTCGGCCACGCGCGTGAGCTTCGGCCAGATGGACTCCAGCCAGGCCTTGTCTTGGGTAAGCTGCGCGTGACGCACGCACGTCCACAGCACGATGCCGTTTTCCTTGGAGTAGTTCTGCATCACCTCGATGCGGCCGTCGGGCTTCTGGTATGTCAGTTCGTATGCCACGCCGTTGCGGGCTTCCTGACCCGCCCCAACCAGCGCCGCCGCTTCCAGCAGGAACGAGCCATCCACAATCCACAAGCCGCGGTAGCAAGTCGGGCCGACCTGGAAGGCGGGCAGCCCTTTCTTGATCTCGCGTGCCTGCCAGATGTTGCGGATGGACGAATCCACCAACCCCTGGACGCCCGCGTCCGGCACCTGCACGCGGCCATACGGCAGCGGCGCCTTTTCCCAAAAGGCCACCGCGTGGTCCCGGCAGGCTGCCGCCTGCTCCACCGTAACCGGCTCGATCACAATGGAACCACCACCGCTATAGAGCGCAAAGAAGGTTGCGCTCTGGCCCGCTGGCACCGTCAGCGCCTCAAGCTGGATGGCCCGCCGGGGCGCTTTCTCATCCGCCAAGCCCGCCATTTTAAGCGAAGCGGTGATTGTCTCATGGTCATTGACCACGACGCGCCCAGCCTCGGGCAGGAACGTGAAGGCCCTCGTGGTGTCCACAATCAGCCGCGGCTGCAAGCGTCGTGGCTCGGTGCCTTTGTTGGTGACGCGAACGAGGATCAGGTCATTACGCGAAGGGGTGTTGGTCTGGTGCAGATCAGTAACCGCAAACGCCTCCTCCACGATCTCCAGCCCTTCCGCCGCACGAAACGTCCGCACTATGGGCACTCGCGGCGAAAGCACTTCCTGCTTCTGCCACGTCGCCCCCTCGGCTACCTCAACACTGACGCGCGTGCCGAACTCGCGTCCGCCCTGACCGTAATGGTAGAGCAGTTCCCCGCTCCGGTCCACGAGCGACTTGTCCGGGTCGTCCGGCAGGCAAACCGCCGTCTGCCATTCGGGGGGTGCGTAGCGGAAGTCCACGGTATCCGTTCCGGGAGCCGGGTCCGCCGCGGCGCAGAAGACCATTGCGGCCACTATGGCGGTGCCGGTAAGAAGCCAAGTGCGAATCGAAGGTTGTTGTATGGCAATCACTGTTGGGTCATTGTCAGGGAGGCAGTAAACCGGTGCAATAGATTTTGGCTCATAGTCCTCGCCTGAGAGCAGCGTCGTTCCCGGTGTGGGCTGTCTGGCTGGCAGCGCAGTTGATTTATGAGGATTCCGTGACCTGGTTGATGACACCTTGATAAACCGCTTCAAACTTATGCTCCTTGCCGCCACCTCGGTGTTCCTGTCCGCAGAGGCCGGCCCGGCGGCCGTGCGCGAGGCTTTCAGCCATGAACGGCAGGTTACCTCCGCTCCGCACGGCCACATTCTTACCAATACCGGCGTCTGGTCGCCGGACGGTGAGTGGATTGTCTATGACATCCGCAACGACCCGGCTGGGGACATCTTCGACGGGCAGCGCATCGAGATGGTCAACGCCCGCACCGGCGAGGTGCGCACGCTCTACGAAGCGCAGGACGGCGCGTGTTGCGGCGTGGCCACATTTCATCCGCGCGTGAACGAGGTGCTGTTCATTCTCGGCCCGGAGCGGCCTACCCCCGACTGGCAATACTGCGCCTGGCACCGGCGGGGTGTCATCGTCAACACCGCCGAACCGGGCTGGGCGGTGAACCTCGACGCGCGCGACCTCGTGGCTCCCTACACGCCCGGCGCCCTGCGCGGCGGCACCCACCTCCATGTCTGGGACTCTGCGGGCGACTGGGTCTGTTTCACCTATGAAGACCATCTGCTGGCCGGCAACGCAAATGGAGCCGCAGGCCGTGACATCAACCAGCGCAACGTGGGCGTTTCCGTGCCTGACCACCCTGTCCACGTCGAGCACCCACACCCGCGCAACCAGGACGGCTCCCATTTCACCGTCCTGGTCACCCGTACTGTGGGGGCGCCGAAGCCCGGGTCAGACGAAATCAAACGCGCCAGCGAAGAGGCCTGGGTTGGCACGAATGGCTATGTCCGCCTGGACGGCACGCGCCAAAAGCGCGCGCTGGCCTTCCAGGGCCAGGTGGTTGCCGAGAAGGGCGAGCCCATCACCGAAGTTTTCGTTTGCGACCTGCCCGAGGACGTGAACGTCGCCGGAGCCGGCCCGCTGGCCGGAACCGAAGACCGCCGCCCGGCGCCGCCGCGGGGAACCACGCAGCGGCGGCTCACGTGCACCACCGATCGGAAATATCCCGGCATCCAGGGGCCACGCCACTGGCTGCGCAGTTCGCCCGACGGCTCGCGCATCGCCTTCCTCATGAAAGACGACGCCGGCATCGCGCAGCTCTGGACCGTGTCACCCAACGGCGGTCCGCCGCGCCAACTCACCCGCAATCCCTGGCCCATGGCGTCGGCTTTCACCTGGAGCCCTAACGGCAAACATCTGGCGTTCGTGATGGACAACAGCGTGTGCGTCGCCGATGCGGCCACCGGCGAGACGGTGCGACTCACCCGCCGTAGCGATGATGCGACGGCGCCCCGCCCCGAAGCCTGCGTCTTCTCGCCCCGCGGCAACCAAATCGCGTATGCACGTCCCGTTAGGTCGGACAAAGGGACCTGGAACCAAATCTTCGTGGTCAGTCTCAGCTCTTGAGCAGGGCGGCGGACGGTGTAGGTCAGGTAGCACCCCGGAGGAGCCCCGGTATCACTCCCATGTAGTCAGCTTAACCTATTGCGGCTGAGGCATTTGTGGTGCGGCTTATGGTTCTTTGCTGTTTTTGGTGGAATGGGCGGAATAGCGTCCCCTGCCGCCCGCTCCTGCCTCCCTAGCCCCGCCGGGCCCTCACCGTAGTACCCTCGATCCGGATCGAGGGTACTACGGTGAGGCTCCGGGGTGGCCCGCGGGACGGCTTGGCCGGGTTCAGTTGAGAGCGCGGTAAAACGCGTCCAGGCTGCCTAACGGAGCGTTTGGGGGCACGTCACAGCCGGAGGAAAGCACGAAGTTCTTGCGTCGCCCGGCGACGGCCATGAGCCTGGCGGCCCGGTCCTGGACCTCCTCCGGTGGCAACTGCACGAACACCCGGACGGGGTCGAGATTCCCGCACAGAACCACCTCTTCAGGCACCTTCTCCAGGGCGGTAGCCAGATCCATCGGTGATCCGAAATGGAAAATGTTCAGCCCCGTTTCGAGGACGGCCGGCAAATGCACCAGCTTCGCCGCGCAATTGTGCAGGATTACTGTGAATTGCGCATCACCGACCGCTTTGCCGATCTGCCGGATGTAGGAGGAGGAAAACAGCGCCATCGAACGCGGTGACAGGAGGCCTGCCGCCGGTTCGGCCATGATCACGCCGGCCGCGCCGGCGGCCTTGAACTCCTTGAGGTAGGCGGTCAAAAACGCCGTGGTCTTCTCCAGGAGGATGTGCATCAGATCGGGTTCGGCGGCGGTGAACTCCATCGCTTCGCTGACGCCGACCAGCCGCGCGGCGAGAGAGAATGGGCCGATACAACCGCCCAGGACTATTGGATTCCCCGGCAATGCCGCCAGCCCGCGCGCGGCCTCGAGGTACACCGCCGTTCGCCGGTCTCCCGGCGTGGGAACCGCTAGAGCCTTTGCCTGCTCCATGCCCGCCACCAACCGGCCCGTCACGGTCGGCACTTCCGAGTCTGACATCATCACCGCGCAGCCAAAGGCCTCGGCCTCCGCGCTCAGATCCATCGCCGTAAGGAGGAATGAAGACCGGTAACGCTCCCGCAAAGCAACCTGCACTGCCACCTGGGCCTGCGCCTTGGTAACCACATCCAATACTTTGGCTCCGGTCAGGCAAAGGCCGGGATACGTAGCGATCGGCATGGCGAGGCGGACAGGTGAACCGAGCACAAGCCTGCTGAATGACTTGGTTTGGGTGCTCATGCGGTTCCCTTGTGGCCTTTTGCATAGCCAGCCAGCCGCTGCGGATCTTGCAGCGGAGTCAGCGGCGAGGCTTCGCAGCCTGAATTCCTGACGAAATTTGCGGTCAAAACCAAATGCGACATCGCTGGACAGCTTGGCCACCCGCGCCGAAAAAATCAACCCGCTTGACCAGCTCCGCGGGTTTTCGCCACCCACAGGCCGGTGGGCCACAGCCCGCGGCCATTGGACGCGTGCCCTGGTTCTTCGTGGAGGCCAGTGGCGCTTTGGCTGGAGCCGCCGAGGACGCCGCCGCCCTGCCGAAAAGGAGTGGCCTGCCAGCCGACGGCCTGCTATAAGCAACACGAGACAAGGGCAACGCAGGCATGAGCCGTTTCGTGAATCTTGAACTGGGCGGGGAATCCGAAGACCAGTCGCCGCAGAAGAAGGCACTGGTGAAGGATGAGGCGTATTACCGCGCCGAGGCGCAGGCGGCATTTGAGAATGGTGAATTTGAGCCCGCCTTGCGGCTTTACTCCAAGGTCCTGGAATTCAATCCGAACTCGGCGGAGGCCTGGGCCGGCCAGGTGCGGATGCTGATCGAGCTTGGCCAGTACGAGGAAGCCCGGCTGTGGGCGGACAAGGCGTTGGAGCGGATTCCGCGCGACGCCGAGTTGCTGGCGGCCAAGGCCGTGGCGCTGGGCCGCACCGGTGACTTGCAGGGGGCGCTGGCGTTTTCGGACTCGGCCATGGAAGAGCGCGGCGACCGGCCCTACGTTTGGCTGGCACGAGCGGATGTCTTGCTGGCTCGGAAAGAATCGCGGGCCGATTATTGCTTCGAAAAGGCCCTCATGCTGGGGCCGCGGGACTGGTTCGTCGCCTGGCTGGGGGCGCGGGTTCGATACTATTACAAGCAGTTTGTCCTCGCGCTCAAGCTGCTGCAACAGGCCGTCGAAATGAATTCCACCCACTTTCTGCTGTGGCTGGAGCTGGGCCGCTGCCAGGAGGCGCTGGGCCTGGCCGGGCCGGCAAGACACTCGTTTGAACAGGCGCGACAACTCAATCCTAACTGCCACGATGCCGGGCGGGAGTTGGCCAGGCTCGCCGGCATGGGCGCCGGACCGCGCCTGCGCGGCTGGTGGCGCCGGCTTTTTAACCGATGAGCACCGAAAACCTGGACCGCCTGTTCGCGGCGGCCAACAAATTTGACGCGTCGGACCTGCACCTCGTAGCGGGCGTCCCCCCCGCTTACCGGGTCAACGGCGAGATTATCCTCGCCGATGAAGACGCGCTGACCGAGCAGGAGGTGGCCGCTATCGCCGCCGGGCTGCTCAACGCGCAGCAGCAGAAGAAATTCGACGAGGAGTGGGAGCTTTGCATCTCGCTGCTGCACCCCGCCGCCGGACGCGTCCGGGCGACTTTCTACCGGCGCAATGGACATCCGGAAATGAGCTTTCGTTTCTGCGGCGAGCACATCCCGACGCGGCAAGAGCTGGGGTTGCCGGAGAAGATTGATGACCTGGCGCGCAGGCCCAACGGCCTGGTCCTGATTACCGGCCCGACGGGCGCGGGCAAGACGACGACGCTCAATTACCTGGTGGACCTGATCAACAGCGAGCGCCGCTGCAAGATCGTCACCATTGAGGACCCCATCGAGTTTGTGCACGAAAACAAGCGTGCGATCGTGGTGCAGCAGGAAGTGCTTAGCGACGTGCGGTCGTTCAATCGGGCGCTGATCCACGTGTTGCGGCAGGACCCCGACGTGATCGTGGTGGGGGAGATGCGTGACTTCGAGGCGATCTCGACTGCGCTGACCGCCGCCGAAACGGGGCACCTGGTGCTGGCGACGATGCACTCGCCGAATGTAACCCATGCGCTGGAACGGATCGTGGGCGTTTTCGAGGGCAGCGCGCAGCGGCAGATCATTCTCCAGTTGTCCAACGCGCTGCAAGGGATTATCGCCCAGGAACTCCTGCCCGCCGCCGACCGCACCCGGCGGGTGCTGGCCTATGAGCTGATTGTTGCCAACGGCGCGGTTCGGAACCTGATTCGGGAGAACCAAATCCACCAGTTGGAGAACACGATCCAGACCGGGCGCAAGGAGGGCATGACCCTCATGGACAACTGCCTCTACGACCTTTACTGCAAGTGCTTGATTACCTACGACACGGCGGTGAGCCGGGCGCGGCACCCCGATCGCATCATCCCGCAGAAGACCTGAGGCGGGCGAGTGAGAAGGCGCCGTTCCAGCCTTCCTCCTCGTCCTCGTCCTCGTCCTCGTCCTCGAGTCTCTGGCTGGTTTCGATTACGAGGACGAGGACGAGGACGATGGGCAGGCTACACCGTTCGAATGGCCAATGAGTGGCTCCGGCGGCAAATTGTTGCGTGCGGTTCGGCCCCCAAACCTGTCAAATCGGGGTAATGACGCACCGCACTTTCGAGATCGTGCGCGGAATCCTGCTGCTGGTGGTTGCTCTCAGCGCCATCGGATGGTTCTTGTGGCGCTGCCTCAAGCGCAGCGACGACCCGGCGCGTTTGATCTTCAAATGGATACTCACCGTGCCGGTGGTGTGCGGCTTGCTGTTTGTGGTGGGGCCGTTTGCGACCTCGTCGTATGCCGGTGCATTCATCGGGGTGCCCTTGGCGGCCGCCTGTGGAATCGTGCTGACAGCCATCTGGCGGCACAACATTGCCGACTTGATCTCCAAGCCGTTCACCGCTCTCTACGACGGCGGCGGCGAAGAGCCGATCCCCAAGCCGTTCTATTCCATCGCTCAATCGAAACAAAAAAAGGGGCGTTACCTCGAGGCCATAGCCGACATCCGCCAGCAACTCGAGCGGTTTCCCACCGACGTTGAGGGGCAATTCCTGATCGCCCAAATCGAGGCCGAAGACCTCAAGGACCTGCCCGCCGCCGAGCTTACCATTGACCGCTTCTGCGCCCAGCCTGGCCACGCGCCGCAGAACATCGTCTTTGCCCTCTACTCGCTGGCAGATTGGCACCTGAAGATAGCCCAGGACCGCGAGGCGGCGCGGCGGGACCTGGAAAGGATCATCGAGGTGTTCCCTGAATCGGAGTTCGCGCTCGGGGCCGCCCACCGCATCGCCCATTTGGGCAGCGCCGAGATGCTGCTGGCGCCGCACGAGCGCAAGAAATTCATCGTGGCTGAAGGCGTGCAAAACCTTGGCTTGCTCCGGGGCCAGAACCGTTTTAAACCGGCGGAAGAGGACCCGGAAAAGGCCGCCGCCGAGTGCGTGAAGCATCTCGAGCGGCATCCGCAGGACACCGAAGCGCGGGAAAAGCTGGCAGTCATTTACGCCGACCATTATCACCGGCTGGACATGGCGACCAACGAACTGGAGCAGATGATCGGTCAACCGAACCAGCCGGGCCGGCTGGTCGTGCATTGGCTGAATGTGCTGGCCGACCTGCAAATCCGCAGCGGCGCTGGCTTCGAGGCCGTCCAGCAGACGCTGCAACGGATTGTGGATCGTGACCCGAAAGCCGCTCCCGCCGAGATCGCCCGCAAACGGCTCGCGCTGCTCAAGCTGGAGATGAAGTCGAAAGAGATGAGCCAAGCCGTCAAGCTTGGCTCTTACGAACAGAACATCGGTCTGAAGCAGGGCTCAACGCGCCGCTAGCTTTACGGCGATCTGTGTTTGAAGTTGCTGGGTGAGGTCGAGATCGGTGCCGCCGCCCGAGGTGCGCACCTGCACGGTCACCGAAGTGACCTTCTGATCCACGGCCTGGACACGCACCCACACGCTTCGGCCGTTGGCCTTGGCTTCAATGGTCTTCGATTGGTTGGGGCCGGGGTTGATGATGCTTTCCCGAGAGACCACGCCGTTGACCTTGAGCACGTCCAGCGCAGCAGCGTAAACCTGGTCTGGGGTCCGTTCATAGCGACTCTCGAACTTGTCTTTGCCCGGCACCAACGCGAAGGCATGTTGATCATTCACTGTGCTGACACAGCCCGCCCCAGCGACAAGCCCCCCGAGTAAAACTACAAGCATCTTCGTTTTCATTGTGGCTAAGCAACCACATTCCCTCACAGCGTCAAGCCCGGATTCGGTTTTGTGAGGTCGCGACGGAGAACCCTCGCGGGCGGCCCTGGCTGCCGCCGAGCGTTTCCAACCCGACTTGATCCTGCTGGACGTGATGATGCCGGACTTGGACGGCGGGAATCTCGCCAGCCAACAGCCGGAACTTGCTTAGAACGGTTCCGACACTCGGCGGCGGCGGCGCCTGCTCCCCGAGGGCGTTCGCTTGTCTGATTTGCCGTAGCTCACGGGCTGCTGCCGCGTACCCTTCACCGGCCCGTTGCCATCAACCGCCCGCTTCAGCTCCCGAATCTGGTCCCGCAGCAACGCGGCCTTCTCGAACTCCAGGTTGTTTGCCGCGGCAAGCATCTCCTCCTCGAGTTCCTTGATAGTCTGGTTGATATCAATATCCACCCCGGACTCACGCAGGAGCGCATAGGCTTCCTCGTTCTTCGTGTGATGTGACGACAGGCTTTCCTCCACCGCGCGGCTGACGCTGCGCGGCGTGATATGGTGCTCCTCGTTGTAGGCCATCTGCTTCTTCCGCCGATACTCCGATACCGCGAGGAACTTCTGAATGCTTTGCGTCATCACGTCGGCGTAGAGAATGACTTCGCCATGCAGGTGGCGCGCGGCCCGGCCTGCAGTCTGAATGAGGCTGGTAGCGCTGCGCAAATAACCTTCCTTGTCGGCGTCCAGGATGGCCACCAGCGAGACTTCCGGCAGGTCCAGCCCCTCCCGCAGGAGGTTGATGCCCACCAGCACGTCGAACTCCCCTTTGCGCAACGAGCGCAGAATCTCGACGCGCTCAATGGCGTCAATATCGCTGTGCAGGTATTGCACGCTGATGCCAATCTCGCGCAGATAATCGGTGAGTTCCTCGGCGGTGCGCTTGGTGAGGGTGGTGACCAGCACGCGCTCCTTGGCATCGGCGCGGCGGCGGCATTCGTCAATGAGGTCATCAATCTGGCCGGTCAGCGGTTTGACAATTACCTTGGGATCCACCAGGCCGGTGGGTCGGACGATTTGCTCGACGACCTGGCCCTGGCCCCACCCCAGCTCACGCGGCCCGGGCGTCGCGCTGATGTAGAGCGTCTGGTTCTGCATGGACTGAAACTCCAGGAAATTGAGCGGCCTGTTATCCAGTGCGCTCGGCAGGCGGAAACCATACGCTACCAGCACTGTCTTCCGGGAGCGGTCGCCCTCATACATGCCCCCGATCTGGGGGACCGTCGCGTGCGATTCATCAATCACCAGCAGGTAATCGTCGGGGAAGAAATCAAACAGCGTGCATGGGCGCGAGCCCGGTGGCCGGGCGGCCAGGTGCCGCGAGTAGTTCTCGATACCGGAGCAGAAGCCCATTTCCTCCATCATCTCCAAGTCATACTCGGTGCGCATCTTGATGCGTTGGGCTTCGAGCAGCTTGCCTTCCTTC
>Ga0326728_10002988_pt1 | contig 54426 bp, 37 predicted proteins | sample MB3enrmetagenome_FD_207602 | JGI IMG/M metagenome (GOLD analysis project Ga0326728, IMG submission 207602) | Lab enriched peat soil microbial communities from McLean, Ithaca, NY, United States - MB31MN | ecosystem: Environmental > Terrestrial > Soil > Wetlands > Peat | place: USA: New York... | reverse complement strand
CGCCAAGTTTGGCACGGTGCGCAGCAAGCTGATTTTCATGGGCTTCTATGCGAACGGCAACACGGTGCCCACTCCCATCGATCCTGACGATGGCTACGCTTACTCGCGGGCCGAGTGCCAGTTCGCCTGGATGATCTACAGCAACCGCGCGCCGGCGCCGGGATTCGTTCCCGGCCAGGCAGCACCGCCCGCACAAGCTAATTCGCAGTCCGGACAGCTTTATAACTACCCCGGCGCCTGGGACATCAACGACGCGACGGGGGCCATAAGCCTCCGGACAACGTATTGGCAAAACGGGACAGAAGTTGTGACCAACGACGGAATTATCAAAGTTTATGCGGTGTGCTTACGATTGAGCCTAAACAGCGGCAATTGAGAAGAAGGAATCAGAAATCGAAGCGATCAGCCGTCAGCTATTAGCTCTCAGCAAACCGGTCAGCGGACGGGCTGAGAACTGAAAGCTGAGAGCTGAGAGCTGAGGAGCTAAAATGGCGGTAACAAGAACAGTTCTCCCGCGCAAGGGTCTGATCCAATCCCAACACGGCCTCACCAGCTATGAGGCTGACCAGGACCAAAACTGGGCGCTGCTGGATGCCAATGTTGCGTTTATGAGCGATCTCCCAACTTCCTTGTTTCAGCCACTGGGATGCAATGGGTTGGTTTCGGGCTTCGTCCTCTCCACGTCCAGCACTCTAGTCCCTGGTATCACCTCAGGTGTGCTTTTCGCGCAAGGGGTGAGCTATGAGCCGGCGAGTGCACCCACGTTGGGACCGGCCCCGGCCAGCCAGACGAGTTATCTCTTCTATAACTCGACAAATGGCTTCTACTACCAGGCGAGTGCGGTGGGAGCGCAGGCCGGCGACGCCCTGGTGGGCATCGTCACTACCAGCGCCTCGACGGTGGTCGCCGTCCAGCAAGCAACTCCGATCTTCGGAGCGATAAACGTGGCCCCCAGCGCCCCGGGCAACGGCACGGTTCCACACCTGCTTGGGCGTGCTCCCCTCTGCGCCGTTATTCAAATGACCAGCGGGGGCGCCATCTGGTTTCAGACGCCAACCAGCTACGATGGGACGAATATTTATTTTGTGGCCTCCGACGCGGGAATCACCGGAAGGGTGATCGTCTGGTGAGAAAGAACAGGTTCCAGGTGTCAGGTGTCGGGTGTCAGGTTAGGGTTGTCAGGACTGGTGCTTTTAATGCCATCCGGCAATTGGCGCCCACTGCTGCCACTCGGCGTGGCAGGCCATGTTGGATCCGAAGAGCCAGCGCGGCAGGCTCGCTCTATCCGGCTCGCTTGCGGTATACTTCTAAAAGAGGACAAAACCATGTTTCGTTTGCGCGCCGCTTCCCTTTGCGTACCGTTGGTGATTTTGCTATCAAGCTGTGCTTGGGACTCCTGCTCGCAGGCGCGGGCCGCCAAGAGTCTGCCCGCCGAACAGGCGATGAACTTTACCCTGGAAGGCAAGATCAACACGCTCGACCACAATAAACTCACCGTGCACACGGAAGAAAACATCATTTTCCACGTCACCTACGATGACAAGACGGAGTTCAAGAGTGACGACGGCAGCCCCGCCAGCAGCAAAGACTTACGGGTGGGCTTGATGATCAAAGTGGACGGCGACCTTACCGAAAGCGGCGAGATTCTGGCACAGAAGATTGAGGTAGAGAAGAAGAAATAGGATGCAGGAGTCAGGATTCAGGCAAGGTCCAAGCCTTGAAGCGGCTCCTCGCCCCATGGGGAGGACTGCCGAACCGTATCTACACGAAGCACCTGCGGAATCTGTGCAATCTGTGGATGGATTCAATGAAAGTCATGGGAGGCGGTTTCTGCCTCGGTGACCTGCAGTGGGAGAACGCGCCCTGCTTTCACGGAAATCACCCCTTCCTGATTCTGCAATTTTCCTTCAATCAGCAAGAACTGTTGCTGCACGACCGTTGCATAATCCTGCTCGAACAATTGCGGGGTGATAATAGCATTGGTAATACCCGTCTCGTCTTCGAGGCTAAGGAAAACGAACCCATTCGCCGTGCCGGGGCGCTGCCGCGCGATTACGGCTCCGGCAACACGCACGTTCGATCCATTGCGCAGCTTCTGAAGGTCGGCAACCGACCGGACTCCCTCCCTTTTCAATTGTATCCGTTTATAAGCCATAGGATGAAGTCCAATGGTCATCCCCGTACCACGAAAATCTGAAACAAGCCTCTCCTCAGGATTCATCGCGGACAGAGGAGAATTCCCGGCCGGCGAAGAGAATTCGGGCAAGTCCTCGAACAGAGGCCCGGCTTCTCGTGCGGCACGCTCGATTTGCCACAGGGCATCCCTCCGATGCATGGCGCCTTTTTCGGTCGCAATAAAATTCAAGGCTCCGATTTCCGCTAAGACCGCCAGTTCCGATTTCTGAATCGCCGGGACGCGAAGCTTCAAGTCCTCAATTGAGGAAAACTTTCCAAGCGCGCGTTCTTGCACGATCTTCATCCCCATCTCCTGTCGCAGGCCTTTGGCGTATCGCAGTCCCAAGCGCAGGGCAAATTCCCCCCGGCACTTTTCAAGCGAGCAAAGCCAATCCGAGCAAGTCACATCGATGGGTTTGATCTTCAACCCATGCCTTTGCGCATCCTTTACCAGAGTCGCCGGCTGGTAGAAACCCATGGGTTGATTGTTCAGCATCGCGGCCGTAAAGGCGGCGAGATAATGGCATTTCAGGTAAGCGCTGGCGTAAGCAAGCAAGGCAAAACTGGCCGCGTGTGATTCTGGAAACCCATAGAGAGCGAAAGAAGTGATTGCCTTAACGATCTTCTCTTGCGTGTCCGCTTCGATTCCGGTTTTCGCCATTCCGGCGCGCAGCTTTTTTTCGATATCCTTCATTCGATGTTCGGAGCGTTTGAACCCGAAGGCGCGCCGCAACTCCTCGGCTTCCCCTCCCGAGAATCCCGCGGCAATCATCGCCATGCGCAGCAACTGTTCCTGAAAAAGCGGCACCCCCAGCGTCCGCGCGAGGACAGGCTCGAGTGAAGGGTGCAGGCACTGGGGCAATTCGCGACCCTGTCGCCGCTTCAAGTATGGATGAACCATTTTTCCCACAATCGGCCCTGGGCGAATAATGCCCACTTGCACCACAATGTCGTAAAAGCACTTCGGCTGGAGGCGCGGCAAAAACGCCATCTGGGCCCGGCTTTCGATCTGGAACATTCCCACCGTGTCCGCCTTCTGCAGCGCCTGGTAGACCTGCGGATCGTTGGCGGGCAAATGCGCCAGATCGACCTCCTCTTCATAATTTTCGCGGATGATCTTGATGGAATCCTCCAGCACAGCCATCATGCCCAGCCCGAGGAGATCCACTTTCACGATGCCCATGTCGGCGCAATCTTCTTTGTCCCACTGCACCACCACGCGGCCGGGCATAGTAGCGGGCTCGAGGGGAACTATGGAATCAAGTTGTCCCTGACAGACAACCATGCCGCCGGAATGCTGGCCCAGGTGGCGCGGCATATCTTGCGCCATCCGGCACAACTCGATGAACTTTCGAATTTGATGGTTTTGGCAGTCCAGCCCCGCTTCGCGAACGTGTCGTTCGAGCGTCCGGTCCGCATCCGAGTACTCCCATGCGCCTACCAGGGCGGAGAGCCGGTCCAAAACCTCCGGCTGAAAGGAAAGGGCCTTGCCCATCTCCCGCGCCGCGGAGCGGCCCCTGTAAGTGATGACGTTCGCCGTCATAGCCGCGCCCAACTGCCCATAGCGTTCATAAACATATTGAATCACCCGTTCTCGTTGAGCGCCGCTGGGAAGGTCAAGATCAATGTCGGGCCACTCGCCACGCTCCTCGGAAAGAAATCGCTCGAAGAGCAAATCCATCGCGACAGGATCGACGGCCGTAATACCCAGCGAATAACAAACAGCACTATTCGCCGCCGAACCGCGTCCCTGCACCAGGATATTCTGCGCGCGGCAGAAACGCACGATATCCCACACAATCAGGAAATAACCAGGCAGATCGAGCTTTTCAATTAGAGCGAGTTCACGTTCGATCTGCTTACGAGCCTTCTCGTTATGGGATCCGTAACGGCCGATCATCCCCTCATCAGTGCGCCGCCGCAGGAAACTCATTTGGGTTTCGCCAGCGGGGACCGGATATTTTGGAAACTGGTATCCCAAATCGTTGAGCGTGAATTCCAAACGGGAGGAGAGGACGTTTGTATTCGCCAAGGCTTCAGGAATATCCGAAAACAACCCCGACATCTCGGCAGGAGACTTGAGGTAGCGCTCGGCATTTCGGGAAAGCAGGCGGCCGGCTGTAGCCAGGATTCGATGGTTCCGAATGCAAGTGAAGACGTCAAGCAGTTGGCGCTCGGCCGGCTGGGCATAACAGACGCCGTTTGTGGCCAGGAGCGGCAAGCGCAATTTTCTCGCAACTTCTATTGCTGCCTGATTGCGTGCCTCTTCTTCACGATTGAAATGCCGCTGGAGCTCGACATATACGTTGTCCCTGCCTAACAAGGCGCAGAGTTGTTGCACGCATTCCATTGCCGCTTGCATCCCGCCGGCAGCCAGCGAATGCGCCAGGGGACCTTCTTCTCCCCCCGTCAGGCAGATCAGGCCCTGCGCCTTCTGCGCTAACTCTTCCGGAAAAACACAACCTTCTTCAGTTTTTTTCCCCCGCAATTTCATATGCGTTATCAGCCTGCAAAGGTTCTGATACCCGGCGCGCGATTCGACCAGCAGGGCATAGCGCCAGCCTTGGGGCGATGTCAATTCAGCGCCGATGTGAGGGCGGAGGCATAACTTCCGGGCAGCCAAATGAAAACGTGGCGAGCCGTAAACACCATTGCGGTCGAGCAGCGCCATGGCCGGCATTTGATAGCCCGCACACATATCCGCCAGTTCTTCGGGCACACAAGCCCCTTCGAGAAAGCTGAACGCCGAACGGGCGTGAAGTTCAACGTAACTCAATCGTACGCACCCCCTACAAACCACTTTTGGGAAGCCAAGTCGTAGAAGAGGCGGTATATGCCGCTTCGCGCGCCTCTCTTTACACCTTCTTCGTCATTCCCGCGAAAACGGGAATCCAGTTCTTGTGGATACGCGTGGACCACCGCTTGCATAGGGGTGACGACGGAGGTGACTCTCATGTCCCTGGCTGGAGACTCGGAATAGCAGAGAGCCTCGGAACCACAGGACGGCTCAAATTGGATCTCGAGGTCCCACTCATCGACCTGCCAGCCGTCTTCTTTCCACCAATCGCCCGAAGAACGCCAGGGTCCGGAAGCCGCAACAACTCGGCCGCGAAAGCCTGGAGAAGCAACTTTCGCGGGACGGCCTTGGCGAATTTCAACTCTTGCCGGCCAAGGTGGTCTAAAAACCCGAAATGCGGTATGGAGATCCTTTTCGCTACGGTATTCCATAGGGAGGGGCGCATGGCCATCCGCCTCCATGTCGAGCGCTGCCTGGATTCGAGGCGAGCGGGAAATCGCATGACGCGTATCCGGCCCGTGCTGGTTTGGAACAAAGCGTCGCATTCGAAATCCCTCCGGCCGATGCGTATCCAGCAGCTCGGGAGAACCGATGTTCGAATCTCCAACCAAATTCGCCAAGCGCGCCACCGTCAATTCCACTTTTTCAGGATCAGGACAAATCGGAGAAAATAGCGCGCCTTGCAAAATGCGCGGGCGCGCGGCATCCGCCGTCAAAGTGATCTTCAAAACAGGCGCGGAAGGCGGAGCCGATTGCAGGTGCAGAATCAGCAGTTTCAAAAGGGTTCTGGAGTCATTCATCGGCAAAGGCAGATGTAGAGTTCTTTCGAAAAGCCTCGGCGCGGCCCTGCGGCGCGGGCCGTCCTCCGACGGCCTAAACTCCTCTTCCAATAAGGGCTCGAGCTGCACCCGCAGTCGAATCTCGCCAGCCGCAAGCGAACGGGCAATCAGCCGGGCGCACACTCGATCGAGCAATTGCCCCAGGAGAAATGCAAGAGGCTCGATCTCCGCTACGGCATGTTCCAGTTCCATCTCCTCTTCAAAAAGGGTGACCGGCTGCGCTAGGACCATGGCCTGCACGGCTCCGCCCTGTGCCAGTTTATGCAGGCGAACTCCCTCCTGCCCGAGCCGTTCGGAAAGCTGTAGAACCGGCAAAGCCGCTAGCTGTCCACAAGTGTTCACGCCCCACCGTTCCAGAGTTTCGAGAAGGTCCGGCGCCAGGCGAGGTGAACTCGCCGCTACGTTCTCGTGGCGAGATAAACTCGCCCCTATCGCGGAAGGAAAAAGAGCGGTAGCCGGCGCCTTCCCGATAATGGCCGCCTCTTCTCCCTCAGGAATGACGGTGATTCCCGCGAAAGCCCGCGACGCAAAAATGGCGGCATCAAGGTTGGAGGCTGTGGCGATTTGAGCTGTGAAGCCAAGCCGTTTCGCCCCGCCTTCAAGGCGGCGGGCAATCTCTTCCTCCGAGCCGAACAAGGCGGACAGCCCGGCAAGATCGAGAACGATGGTGTCAGCACCGGCCTCTTCGACTCTTGGTGAAACAGACCAGCCTAGGTCAAGCAATGCGGCGTGTGCGATCCTCTCCTGCGCGCTCGAGCGGTCACGAACTTCCATTTCGCCGAATTGCAGCGCCTGCACCTTCGTCATGCCGGGTCTTACTCCTGTCTTCGACGCAGCCTCATTCAATTGGATCACAGGGCGAAGTGGAGAATCGGCATCCACGAGGATCATGGCGCAATCACGAAGCTCCGGCTCCAAACGCAGGACAGCCTGCAGCATAAAGTCGGGAACGAAAATGGAGGCGAACGACATAATTCAGGTGACTAAGCCCACTCGGTTGGGCGGGCACCGCCGCGAGCGAACCACTTTCGCCTTCAACCACGAACCCGCAAACAGACAGGCATGTGAGTGGCGACAAGTTTCCAATTGATCCGGCCTCATCCATCGCCCGCCCTCGTTTTCCATCCCCAAAACCAGTGAGGCGCACGTCTTGGCATGCGGTTCCTGCTCCAGCACAAGGAAAATAGTCGGCGTATGGTCCACTGCCCGGCGAAACCGAAACCACACATGGAGCGGAACACAACGAACTATTTCCGGCGGAATATCGCCCAGATCCAAAGCCACCAAGCCGAAGCCTCCCGCGTGCAAGACCAAATCCGTGGCGCGAAGAGCTTGATCGATGTTCCGGCATCTCACCCAAAGTAGTTGTTTCAATTGCACACCGCATGCCTCAGCAGAATAGGGGTCGAAGGTATCGCGCGCATCAATGAAGGCGCACGCTTCGAATTGTGCGGTGCGTGAAGCCAAGGCTGACATCAGCAAACTGGTTCGGCCGGAAGAGTTCCGCCCGCAAATTTCTGTAATCCCGCCACGAGGCAACCCGCCCGTCAAGCGGTCGGTGTCCGGAATTCCTGCGGAAACTGTTTGTACGGTTTTAGGATCGCCAGAAGAGAAGGGAGCGGGAATGCGTTTGGCAAGAAGCGATTCGATACGGGAACGCAAAGACCTGGCATCTCGAGCCCCAGGGTCAGTAAAGCGAGAACCGAGTTTCGCTTTTTCTTCGCCCATGCAAGAATTATGACTGGCCCCTCAAAATTTGTCAAGGGGGGAGTGGTTACGGAGGCAAGTTTTGTGCTCAGTGTGGGAGGCCGAGCATTTCTGCGTGGTGAGTAAGTGCCTGGTTGATGTCATGCAAAAAGTCTTTACGCAGTCGCGTCGTGCCGGCGGCCTCCAGCGCGAGATTGAAAGAATGAAACGCGATGCGAGTTTGATGGCGCAGCAGCCATGCATAGCGCCACAGGTACAGGCCTGAAAGAGGAAGCGTGGGCAGGTAGTATCCCGCACCGCGCCGCCCCCAAACGCGAGCGACCAGGAAAACCTGAACAATATAAGTACCCCCGACCACCAAACCGCGCCACAACCATGCCATGGTTTTGTCCCGGACGCTTCCCTTCTTAAGCAATCGCGTCCCATAAAGGATCGCCAGGGCGACCAGATGATTGAGCAAGCCGTAAAGGGCCACGGCAAAACCCACCACAGTCTCCAGCAAGACGACGCCCCGGCCCAGCGGATTGTTCAACCAAGCGCCCGCTCCTTCCACCTCGAAACGATGGAGCGCGCCCCGCCGGGAGGCCTCACGCCATGCCTCGAGTGACTCCCGCAGGGAAACCAGCAAGCCCGGATGCAAGTAATTCATTTGTTCCGCCCATTGAATTACGAATCGGCTGAGATCAAACCCCTCGAGCTTCTGCTTTCGTTCCGGATGCAGCCGGAGTTCTTCCTGAAGGTCCTCACGGAATGCTTGTTCGAGGTCAGCCAGGAAATCCCCCAGAGCCATAGGCTGGAGGCGGAAAGAATTCTCCTTACATCTGGATTCCAAATGACGTGCAAGTTCTTGCACCTGATCGTGTGCGGCGCCCGGGTCGCGCGAGAGGCAATCTTGTGCCAGCTCCGGTTGATCGATGTCGATCAATAACTCTCTCGTGTGCGTGTGACCGACCGGCACAAAGAGATGGACTGCGAGCAACATGAGTCCCAGTCCCCCGGAGTGCGCGCCCTCCGCTGCCACAGCGACGGAGGCAGCAACCGCAGCGAGTCCACCAGGCCCGACAGGAGGCCCAGGCGCGGGTTCGACGAACGTCACTAGAGCGGCCTCCTCCGATAAGAGGGCAGAGCAAGCTTCAAGCGCCAACTGGCGGCTTTCGGGGAGGAAGCTGATCATGCCCAAGCCTCGCGCGAGAAGAAGCCGGATCGGTCCCCTCACTAATCGGGCAGGAATGAGGCATCGCACGGGACGGTCGAACCCTGCCACTAAGATAAGGGCGTCAAGAAAGCTCTGCGGATGGCTTACGACCAGAAGCGCAGGCTCGGTTCCCTTTATCCGTTCCTCGTGGAGAACGCGAATCTTGCGGAAGGTGAGCGCGAACCACAGCCGGATTACTCCTCGCCAGAACCTGTACGACCCAGGAGTGGTTGGAGCAGGAATTGAAGCGTTAGGTGACGTGGCACTGTCCATCCGAAGTTCACTCCCACCATTCTAGCGGTGTCGTTGCGAACGTCGTGAGGGTGGCCGGGTCGGCATCGCATTACTCTCCCATCCCTCGACGAATCCCAGCGGCCGCGTGATGGTATCAAACAAACCGTACACCTTCTGAACTTTATTCCCATCCTTGTCTACCAGGTTGAGGCGGAAATTAGGGACTTTGCCGGCCTGCACCACACGAATGGGGAAGTACCCGTGGAGGCCGCTTTCCGCATAGGAGGTGACGTATTGCTGATTCTTCGCCCACCAGGTGAAAACACGAATGTGGGTGAAGTCCGCCTCCTGGTTCCCCGCACGGTCCGCAGCAAGATATTGCGGCACCTGACGGCCCCCATCAGCCACCGCATTAAGCACTAGCCAAGCCACCAAATTGTAGCCCTGGACATTTGCCCCCAGCGGCTCCGGTATATCCAGCGTAACAGAACGGCCGAGAACCCACCCCGCACGTTGGTCCGCCCGGACGAGATACCACGCTTCCTTGACCGGAACCGAGGAAGGCCGATCAAGTTGCGACGGCCGCGCCACAACCCTCCGTCCAAACACCTCCAGCTTCTGGTTGTTGGGAAGTTGAGCCAAGGAGGCGGAGTCGCGGGACGGTTCGAACCTCAGATTGATCGATTGGGGCGCGTGCCCTTCGGCCTGCACGGGAAGGCTCTCCATGCCTCGTAGCAACTTTTGAGAGGCTTCATAGGACCGCGCGTCTAATAGATCCTTGCATTCCACCCAGCCCGTGCGGCCGTCTGCCAGCCTGACCTTAGCCCAATCGTGAGCCCGCTCGAGCACTCGCACTCGGTCGCCCGCCTTCACCGATTCGACCGCGAGGCGAATTTCCCCCGGGGCATCGACCACCTCGAGCGATGTGGGGAGCACATACGCTGTGTCCGTGGAGGAACCTTGGTCCTGCTGGGAAGCGTGGCGACGGCATGCGACGGCGCCAAGCGCAATCAGTAGAATCAAGGTGAAAAACTTGAGTCGGATAGGATCCTCCTTAGTTCAGCGCGCACGAAGCGCCTTGGAGTGCCGTCGCGTCAGCTACCGCCTTAACCTCGCCGAGTCCAAGCGGGCAACTCCGCTCCGCTTCGCTGCCGCACTCCAAGGAGAGGTACTCGAAATCTTGACGCATATTCTACACTATTATGGAGGTGAATTACGAAAGTCGAACGTCTTCTCATTCCTAACTCTGCGGGGGCGCTCGAAGCACTCCTCGAGTGGGACCCTCGCAGGCAGCCGGGCTTCACGGCGCTGGTCTGCCATCCTCATCCCCTACTCGGCGGAACGATGCACAACAAAGTGGTTTTCCGAGTCGCGAAGGCCGCCGCGCAGGCCGGCCTACCCACACTGCGCTTCAACTTCCGGGGTGTTGGAAAGAGCACCGGAAGCTACAGTGAAGGCATTGGCGAGTGCGACGACGTGGGGGCGGCTCTGAATTATCTTAGCACTCGCTTCCTTGGTATTCCTGTTTGCCTTATGGGATTCTCTTTTGGCGCGATCGTGGGACTTCGTGTGGGCGCGAACCATCCGCGGGTGGTCGCGCTCATCGGCCTTGGGGTTCCCGTTACGTCCGCGAACCTGGGCTTCCTCTTGGGCGTGCAGAAACCCAAGCTCATCATTCAGGGAACTCGCGACCAATTCGGACCGCGCGCCGAGGTGGAATCGTTTTATGGCTCATTGGCAGAGCCGAAGCGGATCTATTGGGTCAAAGACGCCGATCATTTCTTCACCGGGAAACTGGAAGAGGTTCAGCGCGCCGTGCGGGAGTTTCTGAGGTCGGAGCTGACACTGAGATCGGGAGATCGGGTGATCGGGTGAACGATGACTGACCGCACTTAGGCGAGAGGCGAAGGGATGGAAAGAGATAAAGGTCAGGAAAACCAACCGCTCTATTGCCCTCTATGCGGCGAGGTTGTTCCGGAGCCGCTTGTATGCAGGGACTGCGGCGCCGTCATTTGCCGCAAATGCGGGACGCCTCTCGAGAAAGTGGATGAATTGGGAATGGGATAGCGATTGGCGAACAGACTATTCACGACAGAGACACCGAGACACAGCGCGGCAGCGCCGCAATTCAAAATTCCGGATTCCGAATTCCGGAAGATGGATTAAGAACGAATTCCGGCGCGGAAATTCTTTGCGAGCCGCGAAGAAATTCAGCAATAGTAGTAGAGACACGGCGTGGCGGAGCCGCAATTCAAATTCAAGATTCTAAATTCAAGAGCCTGTGACGCGTTAATAGGCAGCCAGCGCTCTTGCGGCGCGCACGATGTCCGCAGGCTGAGGCAGCACCGCGTCCTCGAGCACGGGGTGGTAGGGAATGAAAACGTCCTTGGCTGCCAGCCGCCGCACGGGGGCGTCGAGAAACTCAAAGAGTTCGTCCGCGATGCGGGCGGCGATCTCCGCCCCATACCCCCAAGAGACATTGTCTTCATGTAAGACCAAAACTCGGTTAGTCTTCTTCACCGAGGCGGAAATCAGCTCCCAGTCGTAAGGGTTGAGCGAGCGCAGGTCGAGAATCTCGGGCTGAATCCCTTCCTGATCGAGAGCCTTTAGGGCTTGGACGGCGCGGTGAACGAGCGAGCCATAGGTAACAATAGTCAGCGTTGTCCCCTCGTGAACCAGCTTGGCCTTGCCAAACGGAATCATGTAATCGCGCCCGGGATAAGGGGCCCGGTTATGGGTCTGGCGATAGAGATGCTTCGGCTCGAGAAACAAAACGGGGTCGTCACAACGTATGGCGGTGCGGAGCAAACCGTTAGCATCTAGCGCGGTGGCAGGCATCACCACGCGCAAACCTGGCAAGTGAGTAAAGACTGATTCTCCCGATTGACTGTGATAAATCGCGCCCCCGGCCAGGTACCCTCCGATGGGGGCCCGGATCACGAGCGGGCAGGAGAACGCATTGCCGGACCGCCAGCGTAGCGTGATCACCTCGTCTCGAATCTGCATCATGGCCGGCCAGATATAATCGAAAAACTGGATTTCGACCACGGGTTTCAGGCCCCGCGTGGCCATGCCCATGGCCCGGCCCACAATGCTCGCTTCCGCGAGATGCGAGTTGTAACAGCGCGCGCTGCCAAAGTGCCGCTGCAATCCGTGCGTCACCTTAAAAACGCCGCCTTTGCCTTTCACTTTTGGGAGCTCGTCTTCGTGGCTGCAATCCGCAACATCTTCGCCGAAAACAACGACGCGCGGGTCGCGGGCCATCTCGTCGCGCAGTGCGGCATTGATAAGATCGACCATGGTCTTGGGTTCACCATGGAATTTCGGCGGTTGGTCGAACTGCTCGGAAGTAGGATCCACGGTGGGGGAGAAAAGATAGCGCATGACCGTGCTGGGCGGAGCGGGCTCGACAGCCAGCGCCTGGTCCACCGCTTCCCGGATTTCACGGTCCACTCCCGCCTCGATTGCTTTCAACTCTTGCTCGCTGACCAGCCGCTCCTGCCGCAGCAGATTGCCAAATCGAAGCAGAGGATCCCGCCGCGCTTCCTGTTGACGGACCTCTTCCGACTTGTAAAGCCGTTCGTCGTCTGACAGGGAGTGGGAATAAGGCCTCACCACGTGGGCGTGAACCAGGGCAGGTCCTTTCCGCTGCCGGACGTATTCGGCGGCTTTCCCCATCACTTCGTAACTCTCAGGAAAATCCGTGCCGTCACATTCGAGTGTCAATAGGTGAGGAAAGCACTTCACCAACCTGGAAATGCTGCCCCCGGCGGTTTGCACATCCACGGGCACAGAAATTGCGTAGCCGTTGTCCTGCACCACATAAAGGACTGGCAAGCTGCGGGCGCAAGCCCAGTTGAGCGATTCCCAGAATTCGCCCTCGCTCGAGGCGCCGTCGCCTAACGAAACGTATACGACTTCATCGGAGTGAAAACTCGTGGCCAGCTCCGCGGCTTCTTTCACCAGGGTGAAATACTGGGTGCCTTCAGCGGCTCCCACGGCCTGCAGGATTTGGGTTCCGGTGGGACTCGACTGCGAAACAATATGGAGCTTCTTATGACCCCAATGCGAAGGCATCTGGCGGCCTGCCGAAGCTGGATCATCCTTGGCCCCGACTGAACCTAAGAACATCTCGTACGGTGTCAAGCCCAGTTGGAGACAAAACGCGCGATCGCGGTAGTAAGGATAGAACCAGTCGTAGCTAGGTTTAAGGTGCAGGGCCGCGGCAACGCCAATGGTTTCGTGACCGACGCCGCTGATCTGGAAGAAGGCCCGATTCTGGCGCTTGAGTTGAATCTCCTTGTCGTCCACGCGCCGGGACATGTAGACCACCCGGTAGGCGTCGACGAGTAATTCCCTCTTCGCAGCTTTCACCACATGGTTGGTTGCAGTGGACATGTACCCTCGTGATGCACGCTCAGGTGTCAGGTCACGGGCGCCAGGTTACAGGATTGCGCCACCTCGCACCCGAAGTGTAATTCCATGATCGATTGTAAGCGGGGAGCAGTCGTGCTCCCAACGGCCACTTTTCCGCAGAGCTGATCGTCGAAGGGCCGCCTAGGAATTATCAGATTGCGAAAAGACAAAGTCAATAAGGCGGGGGTCAGGGGTCAGGGATAATGTCCAGGGCATTCCCGCAAGACTCTGGTATATGCGCCAGGCGACGGGCCTGATTTGATCCCAGGACGCGAGCCTATCCAAAAGACACTAATTTCCCTGTACTGACTTCCTCAATCCCGGGCGTTAAAACCAGCATGCAATAAGACTCGAGTACAAAGATCAGGGTACTTCAGTGTCCTCGAGCTGCCGGAAAACGGCGCACCCGAAGTGGCCGAAGCACCGCAGGAGGTCGAGGTCTGACGGCCGAGGTCTACTGGAAAGGCAGGTTGGGAACAAAAAGCGCCGCTTCCTGCGCGGCCTGCTTCACATGCTCCGGCCTGCCGAGATCACGCCAATAATACTCGTCTCCTCGAAAGGCCAGGATTTTTTCTCCCTGGCCCGCGAGACGCAGGTAAGTGGTGAATACGGAGAAAGCGCCTTCTTCAGTCATCATGGGCAAGAGACGCGGAGAAATGACGTGAATGCAGGAAAAGGCAAGGGCCTGCGCCGCCCGTGAAGGTCGAACGCACTCATTTTTCACCTCGCGCCCGAAGCGCCGCCCGCACAGCCGAAGCTGCTCGTCGAAGAGCAGGTACCGGAAGGTCTCCCGATCCTGAACCGCAAGGGTGGCGAGGGCGTTATGATCGGCGTGGAATTGCACCATACGCGCAAGATCAAACGTGCTGATGATATCGACGTTGTGCACCACAAAGGGCTTTTCCAAGTCGCCGGCCCCTTCCAGGAAAAACCAGGCGGCCTTTTTCAATCCGCCCCCGGTGTCCAGCAAGGCTTCTTCGCGCGAAATCTCGATCCGCAAGCCGAAGTTTTTGTGTGATTTCAGGTATTCGATAATCATATCAGCGAAGTGATGCACATTGATGATCACCTCGCGAATCCCAAAGGCGCGCAAACGCAGGAGGGTGATCTCGAGCAAAGTGTAGCCCGCGACTTCCACCAGCGCCTTGGGCAGATGGTCGGTGAGAGGACGCAGCCGGGTGCCGAGCCCGGCGGCCAAAATCATCGCCTTCATTTCTCCATTTCCTCCAACTCGAGATGCCGAACCACCACCTCGAGCCCGGGCTTGCCACGCAAGTGTTCCGCCAATTGCTCCGCTAGATAAACCGAGCGATGCTGTCCGCCCGTGCAGCCAAACGACACCATGAGGTTCTTGAAGCCGCGGCGTTGATAGTTGTCCACGCTGGCATCCACCATTGACATGGCAGCGGACAGAAACCCGCGCACGCTCTCTTGCTGGTTGAGATAATCGATTACCGGCGCGTCCTTGCCCGTCAAAGCCTGGAGGCCCTCTTCGCGTCCGGGATTGGGCAGGCTGCGGGCGTCGAAAACGAATCCGCCGCCATGTCCGGAATCATCTTTCGGCTGGCCCCTGTGAAATGAAAAGCTGAAAATCCGGACAGCCAGGCCCTTCCCTTCGGATGCCAGACTCTGGAGTTTTTGCGAGCCCAGCATGCCCTTGAACGCGTCCGTCAGCGCCGGCAGCGCCAGGGGCAGCTTGACGTTGTGAAGTAGCCAACGAACGTTCTTCAGGGCGTAAGGCACGCTCTCCAGAAAATGAGTTTTGCGCTCGTAGAAGCCGCGGAAGCCGTAAGCCCCTAAGGCCTGCATGATGCGGACGTAAACATAGGCATAGTAGTGTTGCATGAACGCGGCGCGCTCGAAGGGGATGAAATCGGCGAGCCTGGCCAGATAATGATCGAGCAATTGCTGGCGCAACTCCGGCGGCAGGTCGGCCTTGGCATCGAACAAAAGCGAGGCGATATCGTATTGCAGCGCGCCCTTGCGCCCCCCCTGATAATCCAGAAAATACGGATGACCGTCGCGCCACATGACATTGCGGGATTGGAAATCCCGATAGAGAAAGTAGTCGCGGGGGGCGCTCAACAAGAATTTAGACAAGTGAAGAAAATCGTTCTCCAGCGCCTGTTCGTTAAAAGGAATGCCGGCGAGCCGGAGAAAGTAATACTTGAAATAATTCAAATCCCAGGCTATGGATTGGCGGTCGAAGCTGGCGCGCGGGTAACATACTTTGTAATTCAAATCGCGTCCCGCTTCGATCTGAAAGCGTGGCAGCATTGCCACAACCTGGCGATAGGCGTCGACAACTTCGGGAGCAATGGTCTCGCCCGCCCGGTGTCGCGAGAGAAACTCGAAGAGAGTCGTGTCCCCCAGGTCTTCTTCGAGGTAAGCGCCCTGGCTCAAATCTTCAGCATAGATTTCCGGCACCGGCAGGCCATGCCGGCGAAAATGCCTCGAAAACTCGAGGAAAGCAACGTTCTCCTCGTGCACGGAATAGAGGATGCCAATCGCGCTAAGGCCGGCGCCGGCCAGCCGGATGATGCTTCGTCCCGAACCGCCAAGCTGGCCCTGAAGCGGCTCCACCCGCAACACGGGGGAGTGGAAATACTGCTCGAAAAGCCTTGCGAGAACGTCCATCATGGTGCTTTCCATTGAACACAAAGATATCATCGAAAGCGCCTTTCGTCACCGGTTGCGGGCGTCTTTAGTTTGCCGCAGCGGCGTTCTCGAAGCGCCGTTTGGAGCTTCTGAGTCTTGTTCGGTTGGCCTGTGCGGCTGCCCAAACGCGGACGCTCGAGACCCCCGGGGTTGGATTCAGCCACCCTCGCCGCGCGTTGGTTGTCCGCGCTCTGGTTTGACAGGGCCGGGCGGGGGCTCTACACTGACATAGTCAGGCGAAGCGACGTTTATTCGCAAATGAAGGGGCTCAACTAGGCTCGTGAGATTTCAGGGAAGCGCGCTCAATTTGCGCCTACCCGCATCAAACACTATATCAGGGCGAGCTCGCTGAATACCTCGAAGGGACAAGCATGAGCAGCCAGAATTTCAGAATGCCGCCGTTTCCTGAGGGATATCGCGCCTCAGGTTTGTTACTGCACTTGACCTCGTTGCCCTCGCGTTACGGCATTGGCGATCTGGGACCGGCCGCGTTGGCTTGGATCAATCGCCTCGCCGAAGCCGGCCAAAGCTGGTGGCAGTCGTTGCCACTCGGTCCCACTGGCTACGGCAACTCACCCTACGAACCCTTATCGTCCTTTGCCGGCAACGAGCTGCTCATCAGTCCGGACTGGTTGATCGAAGACGGACTGGTGCGGGCGAGCGATTGCGAGCGCATGTTCCCGCAAGGCGAAATCAACTACAAGGCCGTCATTCCATTCAAAAACCAACTTCTTGAGACCGCCTGGGCGCGGCTCAGGGGCGGGGAGCGTCCCGATCTTCGATCGGACTATGAGCGGTTCCGACATGAGCACGCGCGCTGGCTGGAGGACTACGCCCTGTTTCGGGCCTTGAAAGTCAAGTTTGGGGATGCCAATTACCTCGAATGGCCGGCAGAGTTGGTGCGGCGGGAGGCCCCGGCGCTCGAGCGCGCCCGGCGCGAATTGACGGATAAGATTGGCCAAGTGTGCTTTGAACAGTTCCTGGTGGCTCGCCAAGGCGGGCGGCTCAAGGCCCATGCGCACCTCAAAGGTGTCGGACTGATGGGCGACGTCCCCTTCTATGTCTCTCAGGACTCGAGCGACGTGTGGGCCAATCCGGAGTTGTTTCTCCTCGACGAGCAGCGCCGCCCGCGCTTCGTGGGCGGCGTGCCACCCGACTATTTCAGCGCGCAGGGCCAGCTTTGGGGCAATCCGGTGTACAACTGGGAGTCTCTTCGCCAATCCGCCTACGCTTGGTGCATTTCCCGGCTGCGCTCCCTGCTGGTTCAGGTCGACGCCAACCGCTTGGATCATTTCCGGGGTTTCGTGGCGGCCTGGCACGTGCCCGCCGGGGCGCCCACCGCACAGTCAGGGAATTGGGCGCCGGGTCCGGGCGCCGAGTTCTTCCACGCGGCGCAGAACGAATTGGGCGCCCTGCCGTTCATCGCGGAGGATCTGGGGATGATCACACCCGACGTGTATGCGCTTCGCGACCAGTTCCACCTGCCCGGGATGCGGGTTCTCCAGTTCGCCTTCGACGGCCATTCCGATAACCCCTATCTTCCCCACAATTATCTCCCCAACACGGTCGTGTATACCGGCACTCACGACAATCCTACCACTCGAGCCTGGTTTGAAGATCTGCCGCAGGACCAACGCCAGAACCTTTGGAGATACTTGAACCGGCCGTCGGGTACAGATGGTGACGCTGCGCCGGCCCTGATGGAAATGGCGTGGTCCTCCAGGGCTGCACTCGCAATCGCTCCGTTCCAAGACTTGCTGAACCTTGGGAAAGAAGCTCGTATGAACGTCCCTGGCCGCGCCGACGGCAATTGGCGCTGGCGCATGACGGAAAACATGCTGTCCGAATTGCCGTTTGAACGGCTGCGGGATCTGACGATGAGCTCGGATCGTTTGGGATCATGGAACCTCACCCAAGAGGAGCATCAATGAGCGACTTCACGCCCACGGAACGTACGCAAGTTCGCCGCCTCCCCAAGCGCGCTGTATACGATCGAGAAACGGTCTATCGAATTCTCGATGAAGGCTTGGTTTGCCACATCGCCTTTGTGGCGGGGGGCAAACCCGTAGTGATTCCCATCGGCTATGGCCGCAAGGGCGACACGCTCTATATCCACGGCTCGCCGGCCAGCCGCATGTTACGCGCCCTTGGGAAGGGAGCGGATGTGTGCGTAACTGTCACACTCGTGGATGGCCTGGTGCTGGCTCGCTCCGCATTCCATCACTCGATGAATTACCGCTCGGTGGTCATTTTCGGCAAGGCCACATTGCTGGAAGATCGCGCCGGCAAGTGGGAAGCGCTTCAGGCATTCACGGAGCACGTCGCGCCGGGGCGGTGGCAGGAGGTCCGCCAACCCTCCGAGAAGGAACTAAAGAGCACCACCGTTTTGGCCATACCGCTGCTTGAGGTTTCCGCCAAGGTACGCACCGGCCCCCCTCTCGACGACGAGGAGGATTACGCTCTCCCTGTTTGGGCGGGTGTCCTGCCGCTCGAACTCACACCTGCGACTCCGATCCCTGACAACCGCCTGCCCAAGGAAATTGCCCTCCCGGATTACGTGCAGAGGTATAACCGAAAACGCCGCCAACAATAGCCTCACACGCTCAGGACTTCGGACTGATGCTAAGAACGCCGGCACTTTAGCGTCCTGGCGCGCACTGCGGTGAGCGCTTCCGGCGTTCCCAGTTGCCCCGCGTAGCATGCACCCAGCGGCGCTTGGCGCGTCGCGATATTGGGTTCGAAAACACACAAAGGCCTGTTTCTTGCCGCTCTTGGGGCCCGATTGGCGTTCGCTTGCACTCAAGAATGAGCGGGTAGCACAGACCTGCTTTCCAAGGTCTGCGGTTCCGCTTTCAGATGCGGGTGTTCTCATCGGCCGGCAGGCTTACCCGGTTGATACGCAGGCCGCAGCGTCGCCCCTGTTCTTCGCCGCTCACTCCGGCGTACTCATGCACGCTGGACCACTTCCAATCTGTCGCCCCTGTCACCAAGCCCCGCCGCACGGGGTCCAGGTGGAGGTATTCCACCGTTTCGCGGGTGGCGCATACGTCCCGACGTTCTTTGTCGGGATGTATGCGCCCCTCGCGCCGCTAAGGCCCCCGCCCCCTTCTCACGGCACTCTGTCCATCGCCAGCAGTGAAGCGTCCCTCAGGAAATGAGACCTCCAACTCGACCACGGCCAATCGCCGGGCTCCTTCACCAACCCTCGCTTCACCGGATTGTTATGCGTTCGGAGGTTCTTCAATATAAACACCGCCGTGCGGTCTTCCAGCTTTTGCATGATCTGGGACGGGTGATTTAGGCCGTAATAGTGTATCTGCATGGACAGGCGGTGATTATACGCCCAGTTGGGGCGCATACATCCCGACAAAAACCGTCGGGACGTATGCGCCACCCGCGATGAAAGGTTCCCTGGGGGTCCACGTAGGGACTGAGGCGCTGCCAACTACTCAATCCTCAAGGCATCCATGGGCGAAATCGACGCCGCACGGGTGGCCGGAATTATGGTTGCGATGAAGGCGCAAAGGGCGAGCGCGCTGGCGGCCACGCTTAGCGCGACCGGATCCCAACTGGAAACTCCATAAAGCTGGGCGGAGATCAGGCGTCCGGCGCCGATGGCCAACGGCAGCCCCAGCCCCAGCCCAATCACAACGCGTTTGAAGGCGCCGTGCAGTACCAGGCGGATCACTTTGGCGCGATCGGCGCCGAGCGCCATGCGAATGCCGATTTCGTTGGTGCGCTGCGCCACCGAGTAGGCTGTGACGCCGTACACTCCAACCGCCGCCAGCAGGAGCGCGACGATCCCGAAGAGACCCGCGAGGCTGGCCACGGCGCGTTCCTGGTCGAAGGAAAGAGCAACTTGCTGCTCCATCGTCCGGACGCTGACGAGGGTAAGGTTGGGATCGAGTTCCGCGAGTGTCCTCCTCAGCAGCGGCTCGAGCACGCCGGGCGGCGTGTTGGTCACCAGCATAATCCCGCCGATAAAATGCGAGCGCAACTCGATGCTCTTCATCAGGTCCTGTTTGTAGTTCACATTTTGAGCGAGCGGCACGTAGAACATGGGCCGCGCCGGGCGGTATAACCCCCAGCTCGCAAACTTGGCGTCCCGCACCACGCCCACGATGCGGAAGGTGGCGGCGTTCTCCGGCATGTCGAGGCCGAAGTGCTGGTCCAGTGGATCTTCGTTCTTCTTGAAAAAGCGTTTCACGAACGCTTCATTCACGATGGCCACCGGCTCCGTGGTTTCGTTGTCGGCGCCGGTAAAGGCACGCCCGCGCCAAACGCGGACGCCGAAATTTTGAAGGTAGTTCGAGCTCACGCGGTCCCACGATGCGCCGCTCTCCTCGTCCATTTTGGGAGCCGGATGGCCCGCCACGTAGATCATTTCGCCCCAGTTGTCGGTGAGCGGGTTATAAAGCGCCAATCCGCTTCCCTCGACGCCCGGCAGGCGATTGAGACGCACCTCGAGCTCACGGTAGAGCGCGGCCAACTGGGGCAGAGTATAGTTGGGCGGTGGGTTGTGCAACTCCACCTCGACGCGCCCCTGAACTTGATATCCGAAATCCTGGTGCTCGACTTTGTTTAGACTCCGCGCAAGCAACGTCGCGCCGGCCACCAGCACCACCGACAACGTGGCCTGCACGATCAGCAGCCCTTGCCGGGTGAATGAGGAACGATCGCTCGTCCTGCGGCTCGAACTGTGCAGGGCCTCCGCGGGGTCGGTCCGCGTGGCAAACCACGCCGGAACCGCGCCGAAGACAACTCCCGTTAGGAAGGCCAATAAGAAAGCGAATGCCAGCACCATGAAAGACGGCATGGGGCTGATGGGCAGAAAGTGCGAGCTGTGGAAGGCAAGTGAAAGCAGCAGGCGGGCGCCCGCCACCGCCACCAGAAGTCCGACCACGCCCCCGCCGATCGCCAGCAGCACGCTTTCGGTGAGCGCCTGCACAACAATCTGCCGCGCGCTGGCGCCCAGGGCCAGCCGCACGGCGGTTTGTCCACGCCGGGTGACGGCGCGAGCCAGCAGCAGGTTCGCCACATTGGCGCTGGCAATCAGCAGCACCAGCCCGCAGACGGAAAGCAGGATCTGAAGGCTGCGCCCGTACTCTTCTTTCATCTCTGCGACGCCCGCACCGGCGGGAACCACGTTGATCACTTGCCGGGGAAGCATTTTGATCACGTCCGCCATCCAGTTGGACGGGTAACCTGAATCATGTTGCAACCATTGGCGCAGCACGCCGGTGAGCCGTGGACCCATGCCGGCAATCGAAGCCCCCGGCCGCAGTCGGCCGATCACGCGCAGCCATGCGGCCACGGACTGGTGCAGGAGTGCGCCTGCAACGTCCACCATGGGCTCTTGCTGCAACGGAAGCCAGAGGTCGGGAGGGTCACTACGCAGCGTTTCACCGAAGAAGCCGGGCGGAGCCACTCCGATCACGGTAAACGGATGGCCTTCCACGATGAATGTTGAACCCACCACGGAAGGATCGCCGCCATAATTGCCCTGCCAGGCATGATAGCTGAGTACAGCCGCCGGCGGAGCACCTGCCCGGTCGTCCTCAGGGCTAAGCAATCTTCCCCCGAAGGCCCGCACTCCGAGCATGGAGAAGTAATTCCCCGTGACGTACTCGGAGCGCACCGGCCTGGCAGCGACTTCACTTTGGCGCCGCACGCTCAGCAACCAATTGCCGGCTTGAAATGCCGCCACCTCCTCGAATTCCGGCGTCGCCGCCTTCAGCCGTTCGTAAAGGGAGAATGAGTAGAATCCCCAGCGGTCCTGCGGTCCCCCCTCGACGCAGCAATCGTCGCCCTCGCCGATTCGATAGAGCCTCCCCGGGTCAGACACGGGCAGGGAACGCAGCATTACCGCGTGAACCAACGTAAATATCGCGGTAGTTCCGCCGATTCCCAAAGCCAGGGTGAGTACAGCCGCAGTCGTGAAGACAGGCGACTGGCGGAACTGCCTCACCGCATAGCGAAGATTGCTGAGCAGCTTCTGCATTTAGAACCTCCTGATTTCTTTACGACAGTGCGCTGCTTCTAGTTCCGCAAAAATCGGAACCGCTCGGCCACTGTTTGGCAGTCAGGCACAATTCACTTAATGCTCTCTCTATTGACGCCCGCAGGAGAAGTTGGTTAGCAGAATCCGCACTGTCGGGGCGGCCCCTGTGGCCGCCCGTGGGAGCCCCAGCGGTTGCCCCTGCAACCGTTAAACACCCAGCCCTCTCCCTCGGGGCTGATCGTTACCCACATCTTCCGCTGGACACCCAGGCTGAGTCCGCGGGATGGACAATCGCTTCCGTCTGCGCGACAATTCCCGCGCCAATGGCCCAGCCTCCAAAGTCGGGCGGCTGCCAAGCGAAGTTTGTACTGCTCGCGCCCTCAGCCGCCAGCTCAAACACGTGGAAGCGGGCAAGGGCTAAAGGATGAAGCCTACTCCAACGGCTGGCTCGCGGTGGGCTAAAGCACGCTCGACCTGTCCAAATTACGCCGATCCGGTCGATGACGACTTGCGGCTCCGACGCCTGCTGTGCGGAAAGGCTCCGCCTTTCCGTGCACCTGCGTGAAAAGAAACCTCCTCCGTTCCGGCTGGAAGGCTCAGCCTTCCAGCCGGAACGGAGCAGAATGAAAGTTGCCGAATTGGCCGAAAAGGCGGAGCCTTTCCGCGCAGCGGCGCGGCAGAGCCGCAATTCCGAATTCCGGATTCCGAATTCCGGAAGGAGGAATAAGAGCGAATTGCGGAAGATGGATTAAGAACGAATTCGGGCGCGGAAATTCTTTGCGAGCCGCGAAGAAATCCAGCAATAGCAGTACAGGGCGGAATCAGGGTGCTGGTCCAGGCTCAAGACGAATGAAAGTTCAATGAATGGCAATTGTCCGGGATTGAAATGCCGTCTCTAAGCAGGCGTGATAGGTGTTAATTCAGCGCGTGCGGGGCGGCGCAGACTGCCAAACCGCGGACCTTCGCTCCGGGCCAGCCCGCGAAGATCGACCGCGGCAGAGATCAAATGAGAGAATTCTCTACACACCTCGGCTTTCACTTTTCGCACAACCACTTAGCCCGCTGATGGATGCTATTCCATTGGGCCTTTTTGGCCTCATTGTTGGAAGCATTCGCATCATGCCATCCTTGATCCACAACGTAAACAAGAACCAACGTAGCAAGCAAGGAGGTGGGCTCAGCGTGAGCGGGCGGGCTCTGCACCCACAAGGCAGCCTCGTCGAAGTGGGCACGGCTGCTTCCGACCTGGATGACCCCACTGATCATGTGAAGGCTTTGGGCAATGAACGCCGCGTCGGGATCCAGTCCTCTCGGGCCTTCCTTCACGCGCTCATCGCACTCTTCGAGCTGTTGATAGATTGGCGCCTTATTATCCTTGATGAAGGCCTCCAGACCCAGGAGCTCGACTGCCTTCTTGGCACTCTCCAACATGCGCCCGTAGGGTGACGTATTTTCTGGGCTGGAACTTGGGTCGGCGTTTGTCATTCGATTCCCCCTCTAAGAGTTTGAATCCACGGACCCGGAGCCGGCAGAAGGCGCCGGGTGAGCCTAGGTTTTATGTGATGCGGCATCCAGCACTGTGCGGAAATCTGCTTCACGCGAAAACACATGCCAACATCGCAGTGATTTACAGGGCGAGACCAATGCCCACACGTTAGAGGAATCCAATTTCAACTCGTCAATGCACGCGTTGCACCCGAACGCGTAAGCCGAACGCGCTCCCCAATCCGTTCCCGCCACAAAGGCCTGAGCGCGCCCATACCCTGTGAGGCCTCCCCATCCAGTATTGAGATGGGCGTAATAACGCACGGCGAAGCACGGCTCAGGTTCGGCGCCGGGCTCCACGTGAATCGACAGTTTTTCATAAACGCAGCTCGCCTCGGCCTTCAAGCCGATGACTCGCCGGAGCTCACACGTCAGTTGAGCCATTTCTCCACCGACCGGATACGTGCACTGAAAAGGAGACGAGGCAACCGTGATCTCTACAAACTCTGGCTCTACCCGTACCGATTGGTCGATTAATTGATATTCTTTATCAGATAGCCGCGCTGGGTCACCTAACTCCTTACTATTGGGGGACTCGCATAGCTGGATCTGATCGATCTGCATGCAGCGCTTTTCGCGGTCGTGACACATGTAGAGCCAAAGACAGTCGGCCTTAACCGGGTCCAGAATCTCCCTGTTGTCGAGCAGTGCACTCGTAGCTGAGCCCGCGTACCAATTCTTCCCGTCGTTCTCGGGATCGGGAACGAGGTTGAACCAAACCTTTAGGTGATCATTGATGAACTTCACTCCACGATTGTCGACGACGGTTAACTTCGGTCCAGGCATAGCGTTGCCTCCAATCTATAAGGTCATGGGCCTTTTATGAAATCCAGCAATGCCTTCCTCGCTGTTTCTGCCCTCTGTTGGTCTTGGCCGGGCCCGGCGGGCGGAAGCTTCCAGATCGTTTCCAACAGGACAGCATCGATGTCACGTTTTTGCTTTCGCAACGCTTCTTGACACTTCTCAACGCCTTTTTCCACGGCTTCGTCGATCCAATCTTTTATCGTCTTCTTGACCCAAAACATGAAGCCGGCGATGGCCCCGATGATAGCCATGATGCCTGCGATGATTCCTACGGTCAGCTCGATCTTATCCCAAGGTGTTGAACTGGCCATTGCCATGGGCACTGCGGCGTGCGCGGGGGGTGCTAGCAACACGATCGTGAGTGAGCAAAGAAGCGGACTTCGTGGGATCCGTGAGGGTGCCAAGAATGACATTTGGCTGCTCCCTTGGCCAACATTAGCGGTCGCCACTTCAGAATCCACCAGTGGTCGTCTGGCCCGGCCCTATATTGATCCGCAAGACAGGCGAGGTAACTACGGCGACATTATAACATGGATCCCCGTCGCTAGCGGAGATGTTCGCCATTAGTGCCATGAGGGAGGGAGGTACTGGCGTAATTTGAGCAGTACAGATGTCCCAGACCACACGTCATTCCCGCGAAGGCGGGAATCCACTCCCCAATCCTTCGGAACTGCGTGCCTTACGTACTGGATTCCCGCCTTCGCGGGAATGACGTGTGGTCTAAAGCCACTGAATCGTGCAAATGACACCACCACCTGGCGGGAGCGCCGTGTGGCGGAAGTCCTAAGATTTTAGTTGACAAGAGGGACCTTTTGTCGTTTAATGTCCTAAGCATTTAGGAGGTTGCTCGGCTATGGAGCGAAAACACGTTACTCGCCCGCTCACCCCGCTGGAGCTCGAAATCATGAAAGTGCTCTGGGACGCCGGGCCCGCCACCGTGCAGTCCGTGCAGGAGAAGCTCCCCGGCGAGCCCAAGCTCGCCTACAACACGGTTCAGACCATGCTCAACGTGCTGCACAGAAAAAATAAGGTCAAGCGCACGCTGAAAGGCCGCGCCTACGAGTACGCGCCCCTGGTCAGCCGCGAGATGGCCGTTCGCACCACGCTGCGTGACGTCATCACGCGCTTCTTTGGCGGCTCCGCGGAAAGCCTGGTGATGAGCCTGGTCGCCAGCCGCGACTTGAAGCCGGAGAAACTAGCCAAGCTGAAACGCCTGGTGGAGCAAGCGGAAGGCGCAACGAAGGAGAGACTCCATGGAAATTCTTAGCCGCTTGGTATTTACATTCCTGCTCAACGTGCTTTGGCAGGTAATTCTCGTGACCGCCCTGACGGCCATCGCCGTGCGCTTGTTGCAGCCCGCGCCGGCGCGTTATCGGCACGCCCTGTGGGTCATGAGCCTGGGGCTCGCCGTCCTATTGCCGCTCACCACCTTGCCCGAGTCATGGAGGCTCGCCTGCCGATCCGCTGCTGTGGGAGGAATGACCCCGCGGGCTCACACTTCCCTTCCTCGCCAGCCTTCGCATGAGACCAGGCCTCAGTCGAAACTGGCTCAAAGCCCGCTTGAAGGAGTATCCGGGTCAATGAGCGCGGGCGGCGAGAGCCACCTCTTACTCCTGAATCCGTTTCGCCGTCACAGCCGGTCAATTGCGTTGCCGCCTTTCGTCGCGTACGCCGCGTTGAGCATGTACTTGTTATGTCTGGTCTGCTGCCTCACTCGCCTCGCATGGGCTTGGAAAAGTTCCAGACAAGCTCGCCGCATGGCTCGGGCTCGCCGCCTGCCGGAGGGGTTGGCCATGCTGGTGACGCAGTGCCAAGCCGCAGTGGGTCTCGGAACTGTCACCATATGTAGTTCTTCCGAGGTGAGGGGGCCGGCGACAGTGGGGTTCTTCAAACCACTGATCATCTTGCCGGAGACGCTGCTTCAAGCCACACCTTCGGAAGAATTGACTTCCGCCTTGTGTCACGAAATGGCCCACGTCCGGCGCCGGGATTACTTGTTGAACCTGATCTGCGAATTCCTCTTCCTGCCGCTCGCCTTTCACCCCGCCGCGTGGCTGCTCAAGCGCCGGATCGAGGAGACGCGGGAACTGGCCTGCGACGAGACCGCCGTAGGGCGGCTCCTCAGCGCCACAGCGTACGCTCGTTCTCTGATCAGCCTGGCCCAAAGCATAGCGCCCTTAGCTTCAGCGTTACGTCCCCGTTACACCCTGGGCGTATTCGACGCCAACATTTTGGAGGAGAGGATCATGAGACTTCTGGATAAACGACCTCAAGTCGGCCCCCGTCGCGCGAGACTGCTCCTGGGCGGAGCGACATTGGCATTGGCGCTTGCCGTTTTGGCGGCCGGAGCGTTCTCGCTTTCGGCAGTGGCAAACCCGCAGGCCGCCGGCGCCTCCGCCTCTCGGACCGATTTCTCAGGACGCTGGGAACTGGATAAATCGCACAGCGAACTGCCCTCACCCGCGCCGGATAACTTGGTGGAGGTCATCGATCAGCACGGCTCGGAACTTAAGGTGACCACCACGTCGAAAGACTGGAACACTAGCAAGCCGATCGCCGTCTCGCTCTTCGCCCTGCTGTTGCCCGAGTTTTCGACGACGACGGATCACAAGGAAAGTATTCAACAGTTCGGCCCCGGCCAGATACGCTCGAAGACTCACTGGGAAGAAAGCGACCTGGTAACAGACTGGACGCTCGAGCGGAACGGCCAGGTGGCCGTGACCGGCCGATGGGTCAGGCGACTGTCCGAAGATGGCAACACGCAGACTGTGGAAATCTCCGCGCACGACCCGATCCATAATCTCGATGGCGAGGCTAAAGCTGTTTTCGTGAGGCGCGAGGAAAACCTTCGAGCATTCCTCGGCACATGGCGGGGACAGTTCAACGGGAAGACTTATATCCTGCTAAGCCTGAAGGAAGCCGACGGTACGCTGAGTGGCGCTGTGAGCGTCGGCGGTTTCAGCATTAACGACAGCGGCCAAGTGGCGCAGGTAAAGGAAGAGGCAGATACGCAAGATGCGGTGCCCATTATGGATGCGAAGATCGACGGCGCGTTGCTCTCTTTCCGAGGTAAGTCCCCAAATTGGTGGGGCACAGTCGTTCAGTTTCAGATGAAGCTGGCAGGGGAAAATGCCGCGGAATTAAAGTGCATCCTGGCGCCAAGCCCCCCTCCTGGAACGCCCGTGGCTGGCTGGTGGAAGATTGTTAGACAGTCCGATGATCGTCCGGCAGCAGTTCGCGGGCCTGGACCTGTGGGCGGGGTCGTGGGTGGCGTCACCGGCGGTATTGTTGGGGGAATCGCAGGCGGCGTTTCGGGCGGCGTCACAGGCGAGATTTGAGCAATCCATTGAATCACGCACAGTGGGCTTGCGCCCACAGCTACACATGGTGCACCGCTTCGCGGTGGGAGCATGCCCATCGAGTTAGGGCGAAGCTGCGTTGATGTAGTGCGTCCCAGGTGTCCTTGCTCCCCCCTCCGTAGCCCGACCCCTGACGCCTGGCACCTGCCCTTTTGTCCCCTGCACTTTTCTCTTGACACCGGCCGCGACTTATGGTAGCCTATTATCGTTGTCGCAGGTAAGCCCCGCAAGGGGAGGCGCCAGGCAACGTCCAATGAACCGGAGTGGGAAAGAAGCGTGAAAATGGGAAAAAGATGTTTTTTGACGAAACGAACTCAGACATCTGTTGCAAATAAAGGGCTTATCCATTTCATATGCTAAAAACGAACTGGTTTTTGAGTGCAAACGAACCCAAATTAGACCCCAAAAGGCGCCGCAAAACCACTTCTAAAGCCGAATCGAACTGGAATTCGCGCCCGCCGGTGGAGTCAGAGCAAGGGGGCTACATGAGCTTCCAATTTGACGTCTCCAGAAAACCGTCATAAGTGTCACCCGGCCGGCTCTGCAATCGGTGCCCGGCAATCTACACTCGGCTTTGTGGCGGCTCTCACTTGTGGTATATTCAGCGAATAAAAGGCGAATGGAGGAGGTGACGGGTGTCAGGGGAAACGAGACTTGGGTAGCTCGGACCTCCGGTTTTGGGGTCCGCTCTGCCCGGGTCGGGCTGACAAACGGAAGAAGAACAAAAGCATTAGAATGACACGCGCCGGGCGGGGACCCGAAAACCCGACACCTGACACCTGGCACATGACACCTGAAGTTGTGAGGCAACGTGGAAGAGGAAACACAAGCACTAGCGAACCTGAGAGCGACTGCTGAGGAGGGGCTTGTGCCCATCCAAAGCGCGCTCAAAGAAATCCGGGAAAAGTTTAAGGGCTCAGCAGCCCGTGGCGGAGTGACAGTGCTTAAACACTTCCCGGCGCGCGAAGCGCAGACTGCGCCGATTCCCGAGTTTCTGCCGGCCCGGCTTCGCGAGGCGCTCCAGGCGCGTGGCATTGCTTCTCTTTACACGCACCAGGCGCGCGCCTGCGAATTGGCTCGTGAGGGCAGAAACGTGGTGGTGGTCACACCCACGGCTTCCGGCAAAACGCTCTGTTACAACTTGCCCATACTGGGCGAGCTGATCGAAAAGCCTGAGGCCCGGGCGCTCTACCTGTTTCCCACCAAGGCGCTTTCGCAAGACCAGTTGGTGGAATTGAATCGCTGGACGGAGAAGTTGGGAGAGGAAATCCGCACCTTCACTTACGACGGAGATACGCCGCAGGATGCCCGCAAGGCCATCCGGGCGCGGGGAAACCTGGTCATTAGCAATCCTGACATGCTTCACGCCGGCATTCTCCCTCACCACACCAAGTGGCAGCGGCTATTCGAGAACCTACGCTACGTAGTGATCGACGAACTCCATTACTACCGGGGAGTTTTCGGAAGCCATCTGGCGAACGTGCTCCGCCGCTTGAAGCGGATTGCGCGATTTTACGGCAGCCAGCCGCAATTCATCTGCACGTCGGCTACAATCGGCAATCCGGCTGAATTGGCCACCCGCATCCTCGAGGAAGACGTCTTTCTGGTAGCGGAAAACGGCGCGCCCGCCGCGGAGAAGTATCTGGCCTTTTACAACCCGCCGGTGGTGAACCCCCAACTCGGCATCCGCCGGTCTTATTTGAACGAAACCCGGCGCATCGCACGCACCTTCCTGAGGCGCGGACTTCAGACGATCGTTTTCGCCAACAGCCGCTTGGCCACGGAGATCTTGGTGACCTATCTGAAGGAGGATTTTTCTCGAGCCCCGCTGGCGCCGGAAGCGGTGCGCGGCTACCGGGGCGGTTATCTGCCGCTGGAGCGCCGCGAGATCGAGCGCGACCTCCGCAACGGGCGCCTGCTGGGCGTGGTGGCGACCAATGCGCTCGAACTGGGCATCGACGTTGGTAGCCTGGACGTGGCGGTGCTGGCAGCATACCCCGGAACAGTCGCTTCCACCTGGCAGCGCGTGGGGAGGGCAGGGCGCCGGGAGGGGACCTCCGCCGCCGTGCTGGTGGCCTCGAGCGCGCCGCTCGACCAGTTCATGGTGCAGAACCCCGAATACTTCTTTGGCCGTCCGCCGGAACATGGCTACGTCAATCCTGACAACCTCTTTATCCTCCTCAATCACTTAAAGTGCGCCGCCTTCGAGTTGCCCCTGCGGGAAGAGGAGAAATTCGGCTCGCTCGACTTGCGACGGCTCTGCCGGCACCTCGAGGAAGTCGGCTTCCTGCACCACTCGAGCGACGGCTGGCATTGGGTTTCAGAAAGTTATCCCGCCGACGCGATCAGCCTGCGCTCCGTTTCTTCCGACAACTTCGTTATCGTGGACACTACCGGCGAACCGAAGGTGATCGGCGAAGTGGATTTCTCCAGCGCTCTGACCACCCTGCACGAAAAGGCCATCTACATCCAGGATGGCCAACAGTACCACGTCGAGCGGCTCGACTATGACGATCGGAAAGCCTACGTCCACCAGGTGACGAGCGAGTATTTCACCGACGCCATTTCCTACACGAAAATCAAAGTGCTCGAACGCTTCGACTCGGCGCCCCTCGGCCCGGCCAGCAAGAATCATGGCGAGGTGCAAGTGAATACCCAGGTGGTTGGGTTCAAGAAGATCAAGTTCCACACCATGGAAAATGTCGGGGCTGGAGAGTTGACGCTGCCCGAGCAGGAGATGCATACCACTGCCTTTTGGCTGACCTTGCCCCACGAATTGATCGAGAGCCTGCCTTACGGTTCGACCGAGAGGTTGGATGGGGTGAATGGGTTGGCCAACGCCCTCGAAGCTATTGCCACGTTGCTGGTGATGTGCGACGCTCGAGACTTGGGACGGGCGGTGGGGGAGAACGAAGAAAGCAGAAGGCAGAAAGCAGAAGGCAGAAGGCAGGAGTCAGAAGACAGGATTCAGGATTCAGGATTCGGGAGCCAGGATTCAGGATTCAGGATTCAGGATTCAGGCGCGGGTAGTCAGTCCAATCCCGAATCCAAAATCCAAAATCTAAAATCCAAAATCGGAAGTTCTCAGCCCCAGGTTGAAGTGGTGGCCTTCGAGCCCAACATCTACCTTTACGATAAGTATCCGGGCGGGGTTGGGCTCAGCGAACCACTCTTCCGCATGAGTGAATCCTTGCTGGAGAAAACCCAGAGACTGATTGCAAGCTGTCCTTGCCCGAATGGTTGCCCCTCCTGCGTGGGGCCGATTGGCGAGGTTGGGGAAAAGGGAAAAGAAGTGGCTTTGGAGATTTTGAGAAGGCTGTCAGTTGTCAGTGGTCAGTAGTCAGTTGTCAGTGGTCAGTAGTCAGTGGTCAGTTGTCCGTTGCCAGTTGTCTGTAGTCAGTTGTCAGCGGTCCGTTGCCAGTTGTCTGTTGTCCGTGGTCAGTTGCCAGTTGTCCGTGGTCCGTGGTCCGTTGCCCTTCTCGATTTGGCGAATCCCCTCTCCCCTGGGGAGAGGGTGGCCCGCTGCCGGCGCTTTCACCAGCCGGAGCGGGACGGGTGAGGGGTCACTTGCACGAATCAACAGAGCAAGTCAAAAGTCAAAACGCAAAAGGCAAGTTGCAAAAGTAGCGATCGCGCGTTCCTTTGACTTTTGAAATTTGCGATTTGCCATCTGACTTGTTCTTCCGCTTTGCGGACCTTTGGCTTCAGCCTCCGGTCGCGCAACGAGGACGGTGTAGGGTTTTGAGCTGCGGTTGGGTTGCGCCGCAAGGGGCAGGGGGAGACTATAGGGGATGGCAAGCTTTAACCGGACAAGTTGGTTTGCGGACGGAAGCAACCCCTCACCCGTCCGGCGACGGCTGGAGAAAGCGCCGTCGCCGGACACCCTCTCCCCAAGGGAGAGGGGATTCGTCAAATCGAGAAGGGCAACGGACCACGGACCACGAACAACTGACCACTAGCAACGGACAACGGACCACTGACAACGGACGTTTTCACCAATGACTCTCGACGAAAAACTCCGCCAGCTTAAGCGCGCTTCCGGAATCCGAGATCGTGACAAGGAACTGGAGCAGACCCTCGAGTACCTGCGCCGCTTGGAGAATCCGCCGCCCGGCCGCAAGCTGCCCGCGCAGAGGTTTGCCAAGGGGATCGAGGAATACGTGGAGGGTGAGGTGGTGAAGAACTCGAGGGGCGAGTTCTTCCTGGCGCGCGAGGCATTTCCCTTCGGGCGGCCTTACGGAAAGCTGCGCATCGGTGACATACCTTCCGCAGACTTGAGTCCGCTGAACATGGTGCTGAAGGACGCGGCGATGCCCGATCTGTCGCGGCTGATTTTCCTGGATACGGAAACCACGGGCCTTGCCGGCGGAACCGGCACTTGTGCGTTCCTCATCGGCGTTGGAAATGTGGAAGGGATGAAGTTTGTAATTCGGCAGTTCTTCCTGCGGGACTATCCCGAGGAAAAAGCGCTGCTCGAGGCGCTGGCCGAAACGCTGGGAAGTTGCGAAGGAATCGTCACCTTCAATGGAAAGACCTTTGACGTGCCGCTGCTCGAGACCCGGTATGCCCTGGCTCATATGAAATCGCCTCTGGAGCGCTTGGTCCACTTTGACGCGCTCCATCCCGCGCGCCGCCTGTGGAAGTTGCGCCTGGAAACCTGTAAGCTCACCGACCTGGAAGAGGCAATTTTGGGAATCAGCCGGGAAGGCGATGTGCCCGGATCGGAGATTCCCGCAATCTACTTCGACTACTTGCGCACCGGCGATGCGCGTGGCTTGCAGCCGGTTTTTTATCATAATGCTCTCGATGTCGTCTCGCTGGCCGCGCTGACGGTGGAGCTGGCGCGCGCGCTGGGCGAGGGTGGAGCGGAAGCGCTGGGGTCACCTCTCGACCTTTTCAGCCTGAGCCGCATCCTGGGGAGCGCCGGCTCGAAGGAAAAATCCATCACCACCTGCCGCCAAGCGCTGGCAGGGGGCCTTCCCCAGCAGGTAGAAAGCCTAGCCTTGAAGCACCTCGCGGCGGAATTCAAGCGCCAGCGCCGGCACGAATCCGCCGTCGAGTTGTGGCTGGAGCTTTCGCGCCGCGAGCCGCCCCTTGCCGTGGAAGCGCTCGAGGAGCTTGCAATTCATTCTGAACATCACCTTCGCGACCTCCATCAGGCCCTCGAATTCACGCTTGCCGCCCTCGCCCATCTGGAAGGACAGTTCCCTTCGGCTACTCGTCGCACTCGATTCGCCAAGCGCCTAGAACGGCTGAAGACGAAACAGGCACGGGCCTTGGGCGCGCCCCTGCTCCGGTAGGTGGCACTATATGCAAACGCTGCTCGCCCTGGCTTTGCTCCCCGAAGGGGAGCACAGTGAGTAGCCGTGGGTGAAACCCACGGATGGGAATTATCAAACGACATCCGGCCCTGAAAGGGCCGAACCGTTTGGACAACCCCTTGCGGGGTTGTAAGGGTGTTTAGGGAGATCACCGACCGTGGGCTTGTCCCCGCGGCTACTCACGGTCCACCGCTTCGCGGTAAGAGCATGCTCGCGGGGCTAGGCGAAGCCCAGGCTGGTCGTGCTACGATACTATTCATGAGGACTCGCTTTCATCAAGGAGAGGGACTACTATGAAGCGCATCTATATCGCCGCCTATCATCAGTCGAAATTCGGAAAGCTTTTTGGCATGACGGTGCCGGAAATCGTGAAGAACGCCATTACCGGGGCATGCCAGGAAATTCACGTGGAGCCCTCGGCGCTGGACGTCGGGTCCATCGGCGCCACCTGCAATTTCTCGCTGAACGAGCAGGGCCTGCTGGCCGGTCTGATGGCCATGGTACCGGGCCTCGAGGGCAAGCCGCTTGAATCGGTCGAAAACGCTTGCGCCTCCGGCGGCCAGGCAGTGCTGTCGGTTATTCAGAAACTCCAGACCGGCTGGGGTGACGTGGGCATCGCCGTCGGCTATGAAAAGATGCGTGACGCCGAAGGCAAAATGGACGGCAAGCTGATCGGCAAGGCGCTGGGCTACTTCTCCCACCCGGACGAACGTCCCGGCAAGGTCTACATCTTTCCTCACCTGTTCGCGGAAGTGATGGAATGCTACATGAAAGTTCATCATGTCAGCGAAGGCGATCTCGCGCAGATTGCAGTAACCGAATACGAGAACGCTCACTACAACCCCTATGCGCAGATGCGCAATGTCAATCTCACTCTGGACCAAGCGGTGAAAATTGAGGGCATCAACCGCTACATCGTTGAAGGCCTGCCCCTAAAAACCTACGACTGCTCCCAGATTTCAGACGGGTATGCAGCACTGATCCTCGCCACGGAAGAAGGTCTGGAGAAGCTGGGCGTTGCGAAAGCGGACTCGGTCGAAGTGGCGGGCTACGCGCAGGCCACGGACGCGCTGAAGAAGGAAGGCCGCGACGTGCTGCGCCCGGCCGGGGCCTACAAAGCCATGAAGCAGGCCTACGGCATGGCCGGTGTGAAGCCCGAGGACGTGAACGTGGCCGAGGTCCATGACTGTTTCACCGTCATGGGAGCCATCGGCACTGAGGTGCTGGGCAAGGCTTCCTATTCGAAGGGCGCGCAATACTGGGTCGAGGGCAAGGCGCGTGTAGATGGCGAGTGCGGCATCAATACGTCCGGGGGACTCATTGCCAAGGGTCATCCTGTGGGCGCTACTGGTATTGCTATGTTGGGATGGTCCGCTTGGCAGTTGCTCGGCAAAGTGCCCCCCGAACTGCAAGTCAAGAACGCCCGGGTCGCGGCAACGTTTAACATCGGCGGACCTATCTGCGCTTCCGTGTGCACCGTGCTAAAGCCCGCGTAAGTCGAGGTGGCAAGAAGTCGATGGAGGGCATGGCCCTCTCCCCGGGGAGAGGGTGGCTCGCCGCCGGCGGTCTTCAGCCGGTGCGGGCCGGGTGAGGGGTCATTTCCGTCGTGCGCGCCCAGAAGCATAGAGCTCTTCCCCGACTACGTTAGTTCTTCCCACCTGCCACATACGGTTCTTCCCCACCTGCCGCATGCCACACACTGTTTAGACATTCCTTATGGCTTTTTCATGCCTTCTTTATGCCGCACTGTATACTGTTAATAAGGGTTCGTACACTGTGTCTAACAGAATTGGGCCGGGGGGCGCCCCCGCAAGTGTGCCTCCGCTCGGGGGGAGGTTTTTTCATATGTTGCGATTTCGCATTGCATTAGTATTAGTCATGGTGCCGCTTCTGTCGCCCGGTGCGTACGGAGGAGCGATCTACGGCACCCTTCGTGGGGTTACACGGAGCGCCGAGGGCGCGCCGGTGAGCGGCGTGCAAGTGGTTATACACAGCCTGGATGAAAACACCGACCGAAGCCTCGAGAGCAACGACCAGGGAGCCTTCCTGATTGAGAATCTCCAACCGGGACGCTACCAATTGACAGCGCACAAACCAGGCTTTGCCGGCTCATCAGTGACCACGGTGGATTTGGCGCCGCAGCAGAGCCTGCGAATTGACATGACCCTCACCGCCCCAGGCAGTTCGAACGCAACGAGTGATTTCGTCCGAGCGGCTGACTTGCACGTTCCTTCGGCAGCCGCAGGTCCGGACAACCCTCCTCTCACCGAACGAGAGAGACAATTGCTCGAGCGCATTGACCGGTTGGAGCAGCGTCTGGCTGCCTTGGAAGCCAAAGAATCCAAGGGAGCCGCGCAGGTACTCGCCGCGAACCAGCCTGTAGCCGCTTCCCCCAAGGCGGGTATCGCCACGGCTGCCTCCACCACCCTCGTCATTCCCACGCAGGCGGGAATCCACTCCGCCCCCCCGCCCGCCTCCCCCTACCTCGTCATTCCCGCGCAGGCGGGAATCCACTCCGCCACCCCCACTGTCGCCACCGCTCAGCCCCTCACGGCAGCATCACTTGGCGGGACGGCAGGCCTGAAGCCAGCCGAACAGCCCGCAGTTATTTCGGCCCAACCCAGCACGGAACAAGCCGCTGCGCCCCAAGAACCAGCCAAGATCGCGCCGTTCTCTGATGCAGACTGGACTTGGCTCAACGGCAACCCGCGCACAAAGAATATATATTGGGATTCGAAATTCTTTACACCGGAAATCAGAGCTGACGTCACCTATACTTACGACTTTAACCATCCGGCGGACCACTCGATGGGTGGGTCGAGCGAAATCTTTCGCTCCCAAGAAGTTCAGGTGGAGCAGCTTGGCGTCGGCGGTGACTTCCACTATGATAACGTGCGCGCCAGATTGATGACGCAGTTTGGCATGTATTCAGAGACCACACCGCGCAACGACGCCAGCCCCGGCAACGGACAATGGGATCTCGACACCGCCTATCGCTACGTCTCTGAAGCCTATGGCGGGTACCATTTCGACGTGCTTCACGGCATTAATGTCGACGCCGGGATCTTCATGTCGTACATCGGCCTTTTCAGCTATTACAACTTCGATAACTGGGCTTATCAACCCTCGTACGTTTCCTCGAACACGCCATGGTTTTTCAACGGCGTGCGAGTGCAAATTTTTCCCACTGCCCACCTGAAGATTGAGCCCTGGTTCATTAACGGATGGCAGTCGTACGGTTCCGCCAACCATCGCCCGGGCCTAGGAGGGCAGATCAAGTGGACCCCGAAACCCTGGATGAACATCATTTCCAACAATTACGGTCTCGGCCACGACGATCTGTTCGTCCCGAACCGCGCCCGCATGCATACCGACAATAGCCTGGAAGTCAAGTATTACGATAGCGCGCTGCGGACCCTTGACAAGCTCGCCTTCTCCTTGACCGGCGATATGGGTTGTGAATTCGGCGGCGGCGTGAGTTGCCATGGCGACACGAAGGGCGGTCCCAAGCAGAGCTTTTTGGGCTACATGTTCTACAACCGCTTCTGGTTCAAGAAGGATCTTTATGGCTTGACGGTGGGCGGCGGCGAAATAAACAATCCCGGCCGCTATCTGGTGCTCCTGCCGCCTATCAATGGCGAGACCGCCATCTCAGCAGCCACCAATTCACCTTACTTCACGGAAAATCCGGGCGACCCGTTCAAAGCCTGGGACAGTTCCATCACCTTTGATTGGATGCCTAAGCAGTACATCACTTTCCGCTGGGAGTTTACACATCGCCACGCTAATGTCGATTACTGGTCCGGGCCAGGCGGAATCACGCCTCCGGGTGGCAATAACGGTTATCCCCAGTACTACGCGTGCGGCAATGGCTCTTCGTCGGGGCAAACCGTCCTCTCGGCTGCGGTGGCATCCTGCGGCGGACCGAGCAGCGTCTGGTCCCCGGACCTCCGCAAGAATGAGAACCTGATCGACCTGGATATATTGGTGAAATTCTAACGGAAACAGCATGGCAGATGATATCCTCAAGATCACTAACTTCCTGGAAGAAACCATTCGGCTCTTGAAACAACTCGACAGCGCTGCCATCCTGCGCGCCGCACAGACTCTCCTCGATTGCTACCATCGCCAGGGCCGCGTTTACACTTTGGGGAACGGAGGCTCAGCTTCCACCGCTCAGCACTTCGCCTGCGATTTGGCAAAATATGTGGTCCCCGAGGGCGGCCGGCCGTTTGACGTGCGCTGCCTGACGGACAACATTGCTCTCTACACGGCTTGGGCTAACGACGCGGCGCGCGAAGACGTATTCGTCAATCAACTTCGCGCTCTCCTGAAACCGGAGGATGTGGTCCTCGCTATCTCCGTGCACGGAGGCACGGGGTTTTCAGTCGATGTGGTGAGGGCAGTTCGCTTCGCCAAGCAAGTGGGCGCCGCCACGGTTTCGCTGGTCGGGTTCGATGGAGGCCCGCTGCACCTCGAATCCACTTGCTCGATTCGAGTACCGAGTGAATCCACACCTCAAACCGAAGGTCTCCACTTGGTGATCGAACACCTCCTGGTGAGCTTGCTCCGCGACGCCCTTGCCGGCAATAAACCCGAATCCTCGTGAGGTTGCCAGAAATGCTCGATATACGATCCTTGAGTGCGGCCAATATCTGCATCGTTGGTAATATTAACCGCGATATTAAGATCAGCCCGATTGACTCCGGCGGCTATCTCTTCGCGGATGGAGAAACTGCCGTCCGCTCCATCACGGAGACGGTCGGTGGGGGCGGGGCGAACAGCGCTCTCGCGGCCGCAGCGCTGGGCGCGCGCGTTGCGTTTATCGGCAGAGTGGGGGCAGATTCGCTAGGTGACCGTCTCGAGCGCACGCTCGCGTCCCACAACGTTTCGACCTATCTGAAAAGAGTTTCCGGCTGCCCGACGGGGACATCCGTTAACTTGACGTTTACCAGCGGCCAGCGCCACTTTCTAAGCTCCCTCCCGAACAATGCCTCGCTGGCTTTTGAGGATCTCGACCTTTCGGCGCTCGCCGGGTTTGCTCACCTCTTGCGCGCGGACATCTGGTTTTCAGAGGCTATGCTCTACGGCGGCAATGAGAGGCTGTTCCGCCAGGCGCGCGATGCCGGTTTGAGAATCTCGATGGACCTCAATTGGGATCCAGGTTGGGGCGTGGAAAATCCCGCCGAGGTGCAGAGAAGAAAAGAAGCGGTTCGCAGCGTTCTGCCGCTGGTCCACATGGTGCACGGAAATACGCGGGAACTGAATGAATTTGCGGATTCCAGCGACTTGCAGCAAACCCTTCGCAGACTTGAAGACTGGGGAGCGGAAGCCGTGGTGGTGCACCTGGGGTCGAAAGGCGCCGGGTACTATCGCCAAGATGTGTTCACCGTCCAAGCAGCGGTTCCCGCCAGCCGTCAGGTGAATACCACCGGAACAGGCGACGTGCTGAGTGTCTGCATGATGTTGCTTGACCAGGAAAACACCAGCCCCGTCGCTGAAAAGTTGCACCTCGCCAATCTCATCGTCTCTCAATTCATCACCGGAGAACGCTCCTTGATTCCGGCGCTAGGAGCCTAGCGCATCTCCCCATCCTGGGCCTGAGCATGTCCCGCACTTTTTGCTGGACACCGGGCGTAATCGACACGCTGAGAATCCCTGAAGGGGATTTATAAAGTAGCCGGGGGCAACGCCCCGGGGAAACGAGCACGCCCACGACGCACGACCCTGAAAGGGTCAAATAAAAACGTTGTCGCAACCCTGCATGGCGCTGCCGCTGGCGCTTCTGCGACCCCTTCAGGGTCGGTCGGTTTCGGGGTGAGCTTTCCGGGGGCGTTGCCCCCGGCTACTACATGGCGCCCTTTCAGGGCAGGGCGGGCAGGACTTGGCATCCAGCAGGTCATTCGTCATCCCGCGCATTCACTCCCGGTGTCCAGCGGAGGATGTAGGTCACAATCAGCTCCTCGGCCGAGGAGGGGTGGTGGACACAGCCGAAAAATTGTTATTGATTTCATTGCACCAATTGCCTGATTCTATAAGAACGAGCTGCCGGACCGCGCCTTAGACTTGTTGCGCAGCGCGAGGCAGCGACACGGTCGGTTTGGCCGGAACAAACGTCCGACCACTGAAAGCCCGGAAACAGCTTTAGGGTTGAGGTATTCTCATGACGGACAGTGAGCTCCAGGAGCGGATGGACGAGGCTATTCGCTTAATCCGGGAAGCAATCGAAGAGCGGGGTGGCCTCTTGGAGATTGAAAAGAAACCTGACTTTCATTGGGCCGGCGCAGCCCGGCTTCCCTCCGGGAAATTAATGCTGAATACTCGCAGGACGGGAAAGCGCTCTGAACCAGGGGACGCGAAGCCGGTAATCGAGGCGTCGGCGGACTTGAGCTTCGAGGGCCGCCTGATCGCGCGGCTCTTGTTCTATTCCACGAAGACAGAAGTGGAGCTCCCAGGTGGCGCCCACAAACCCTTCGGCCATGCTGGGATTGTGAGGGCCTTCGAAGGGCTTTAGTCATTGGTGATTTGTGATTGGTGATCTGTGATTAGGCAACTCCAACCGGTAATTTGGGCCAAGGGCACCTTTCTTACACCGCAGCATCTTCAACTCCAGGACAGGTTTTTCGAAAGTGTGTTGGAGTTTAAGCTCGGGGCTTTGAAGTATTGTCCCTGGGGTTTTGCCGAGCTCCAAGTCGACCACGAGGCGCTTTCCGCCGGCAGCCTGGCGCTTTCACGCGCGGTGGGCCTCTTTCCTGATGGCTTGGTTTTCGAGATTCCCGACTCGGACGCCGCCCCAGGTGAAAGGCGCCTCGAGCAGGCGTTTGGCCCGGACCAGAGCAGCATCGAAGTGTTCCTCGCAGTGCCTCAACACCGTGATCGCGGCTTCAATGTCTCCGTAGGGCAGAAGAACGGGGAGACTCGCTACCAGGCCGAAATTACTCTCGCGCGCGACGAGAATACCGGACTCGCGGAAAAACCAGTTCAAGTCGCCAGGAAGAATTTGCGGCTGCTTTTGGAGGGAGAACCTCTTCAGGGCAATACTACGCTGCGTCTGGCTCGCGTGAAAAGAACCGAGACCGGCATCTACCAGTTAGATCCGCAATTCATTCCACCCTTGCTCGATATTTCAGCGAGCGAGTACCTGGTGGCGATCTTGCGCCGGCTGGTTGAGATCCTCGCAGCCAAGAGCAGCACTCTTTCCGGAATGCGCAGGCAGAAGAACCAGAGCCTGGCGGAATTCACGGCCGCGGACATTGCCAACTTCTGGCTGCTTTATACGGCAAACAGCTATTTGCCGGTCATGCGCCACATTTTTGAATCCAAGAAAGGTCATCCGGAAGGCTTATACACCACGATGCTGGCCTTGGCGTCATCGCTCACAACCTTCTCGGCTTCCTTACAGCCCCGAGATCTTCCCAATTACGACCATAATAACCTGGGCGCCTGCTTTTCCGACCTCGACGACAAACTGCGGACACTCCTCGAGACGGTTGTGCCTAGCAACTTTGTGTCTCTGCCCTTGAAACTTAGCCGGCCCTCGATTTATTCCACGGCGCTTGCCAACGACAAATACCTTGTGAACACGAGGATGTACCTGGCTATCAGTGCTGACCTGGGCGAGGGAGATCTTCTCAAGCGAGTGCCTCAACTCGTCAAGCTATGTTCTGCCACCCACATTGAAACCCTGATTCGCCAAGCGCTTCCCGCCATACAATTAACGCACGTTCCGTCTCCCCCGGGCTCCATCCCCATCAAGCTGAACTATCAATATTTCAGTTTGAATCAGTCCGGGGCTTGCTGGGAAGCTGTGTTGCGAGCACGCAACTTCGCGGCCTATGTCCCTGGCGACATTCCAAGTCCCCAGCTCGAGCTCATTATCCTCCTGCCGCAAGCAGAGTAACTTCCACAAGTCGAGAGATGGGAAAGCATCAGGGGAGATCCGGCCCTGGAGGGGCCAAACGGCGCTGGACGACCCCTTGCGGGGTTGGATAGGGCCTCGTGTGATGACCGACCGCGGGCTTGCGCCCACGGCTACTCACGGTCCACCGCTTCGCGGTGAGAATATGCTCATGGGGCCGGGGCGAAGCCCCGTTAGTGTTTCAGCGCAAAGAGAAGAATCACTACCACCGCAATAACGAACAGTCCTCCCAAAATGAGGAGCGGCACAAGGAACTTGCCCTTGCCGGCTTTGGGAGGGACTGCCTGCGACGGCGCGGGCATAGGAACGGCCACCGGTTGCATCTGCGGCATCACGGGTTGGGGCGGCATGGCGTATGCCGGCGGCGCGGGCGCTTGAAGCTGCGGCGGAGGAATCTGGTAGGGTTGTAGCGGGGGCGCCATCGGCGATGGCGCCACGGGCGGCTGAACGTAGGGCATGCTGGGAGCCAAGGGTGGCGAAATAGGAGCCATGGGTATGGCAGGCACGCCGCGCCCCGCGGCCGGTGCTGGTGCTGCCGGAGCCGGCCCCTGCGGCGACGCCACCGGCCCTGCGCCGGGACGCTCAAACATCCGCATGTACTCATCCGGCTCGGGCGGTTGCGGGGAAGCCGGTGGGGTTTGCGCGGCCGCGGGCGGCGGCGCCGCAGCAGGCCGCGTCAGCTCAGCCGGGTGCTTGAAGATCATGGTGAATTCGCCCGGCTGTGCTTCGTCGCCCTTCGGAGGCGGCGGGACCACCGGTTCGGGTCGCTCCAAGATTGGAGCGCTGGGGGCGCTCCGTCCAGGCTGGTATCCTTGAAGCAACTGCGTCAGTTCCCCAGGAGCTTGCTGGCCCGAGGGACCAGGCAAGGGAACCGTTGCTCCGGGTGACCGGGAAAGTATTGGAGATCCGGGGGAACGCGCCGGTTGCGGACCTGGATGGAATAGTCTCGTGAACTCGCCAGGGCCCTCAGGCTCGGTAGGCTGAGCCGGCGGCCCCAAAGTTGGCCCCGGCTCAGTTGGAAGCGCGGGCGCCTGTGCTTTTTCATCGACCTGCGGAGCCCGGAAGAGCCTCGTGAATTCCCCAGGACCTTCGCGCTGGGAGGATTGAACGGGCCCGGCAACTGGCGGCATGGCCGCTTCTTCCGAAGGGGACGGTCCGGCCACAGTCGGGTGAGGCGCTGGCAGATCCTTGCCAAAGAAAACCCGCGTGAACTCGCCTGCCGCCGCCGCTGGCTTCTGGGGCGCAGGCGGCGCCACTGGAGGCGCGCTCGACTTTTCAGCAGGTGATGGCGCGGGCCCGGCCGTCTCCGGCATCGGCATGTCCTTGCCAAAGAAAACCCGTGTGAACTCGCCTGCCCCCGTCGCTGGCCTCTGGGGCGCAGGCGGCGCCACTGGAGGCGCGCTCGACTTTTCAGCAGGTGATGGCGCGGGCCGAGCCGCCCCAGGCATTGGCAGATCCTTGCCGAAGAAGACCTGGGTGAACTCGCCTGCCTCTTCCTTTGCCTTCGTAACCGGAGGAGCTGGAGCTGGAGGCTTAGAGATCCTTGGGGCAGTCAATGGCTGGGTAACTTCCAGTGAAGCCGGGCCCTCTTGCCTTGCTGGCGAGCGCAAGCCGTTGGACGGTCCGGCTGGCCCGGCGCCACTAGCGGGAGCAGATTTGGCAACCGCCGTTTTCCCCGCCGCGGCGGGAGTTGGGGCTGTGGATCGGAGCCATTCCCGAAGATCATAAAAAACGGGCAGATCCTGAGTCACCACAAAAACGCGGCCCGCCTCCTCCCCCATATCGATCAGGAGTTTCATCTCCTCGGCCGTCGCGCGTCGCAGAAATCCGAAGAACAGCGAGGCCAGATCAGGCTGATAGGGAGGGGTGCGCTCCGCCCAGAGTTGGTGTACGAGTACGGCGCGGCCGGACGAAGTCTGACGTGCTTTGAAAGTCCTAGCCTCGCCGTCAACGATCATTTCCTGAAGCTGGTACCGTCCCTGAAAATCCATGGCTGAACCACCATTCGCGTTTCCCGTGCATTCTATCACGGAATCGCTAGTATACGTAGCGGCTGGAATTCTATTGAAAAAATGGAGAGTTAGATGTTAGATTGACGGTACCCCGAGCTACTCGGATCAATTCCATGAAGCAACTTTCGAAAGTCGTCTGGTCGGAGGGCATGTACCTGGGGCCGCACCACTTTCAAGTGCAAGGGCGCTTTTTCGAAGAAGTCACGCATTTTCAGATCTCGAACCTATGGTTTGAGCCCTACGGCATGGCCGGGCTGGAACTTGATGCGGAGGCTCTTCGGAACGGGACTGTCGCCCTCGTGCATGGACGCGGCATTTTTCAGGATGGGCTCACCTTCAATATTCCCGAGAGCGACCCCGTGCCTCCAGCGCGCAATATCAGCGATCTTTTTCCGCCCACCCAGGAGAGCCTGACGGTCCTCCTGACGGTTCCGCCCCATAAACTTGGGGCAGCGAATTGCGCCCTTTCAACTGAGCAAAACCAGGGGCGCACGAGGTACATCGCCGAAGAAAAGAGCCTTCCGGATGAGAATACCGGCCTCGATGAAAAGGTGCTGAAAGTGGGGCGCAAGAACCTTCAATTGCGCCTCGATACAGAGGGTACGGGAGAGGTTCAGGCGTTGCCGGTGGGACGCGTCAGAAGAGACGGGTCGGGGAACTACATTTATGATGACAGCTTCATCCCGCCCTGCCTCCACATCGGCGCCAGTCAAACACTGATGAAGATCACCCGCCGCTTGATAGAAATTCTCCAGGAGAAGAGCGCCACGGTGGCGCTGGATAGCCGCGGGCGTGGGAAGTTCCGCACGGGGCTGTCAGCGCAAGAGGTCAGCCGCTTCTGGTTCCTGCATGCCATCAATTCCAGCCTGGGGCCGCTGCGTCATATGTTCGCTGCACCCAGCGCGCACCCGGTCGAGCTCTTTACGGAGCTTCTCCGGCTGGGGGGAGCGCTCTGCACTTTCGCCTTGGAGTCTCACCCCCAGAATCTTCCCCTTTACAACCACCTCGCACTCGACCAGTGCTTTGCCGGCCTCGAGCACCACATCCGGACCCACCTCGAGTTGCTGGCGCCGTCGAATTGTCTTTCCATTCCGCTCCGCTCCGTCGCCAGCTACTTCTACGAAGGCGATGTCACCGATCAACGCTGCTTGGATCGCGCCCGCTGGATTCTGGCTGTTCAGTCAGCCATCGGTGACGCCGAACTGATTGCCAGGACAACCCAGCTTGTGAAAGTCTGTTCGGCTCAGTTTGTGCCCCAACTGGTCAAGCGAGCTCTTCCCGGCATGGAGCTCACGCATCTGTCCGTGCCTCCCTCGGCGATATCGCCGCGAGTCGAAAGCCAGTACTTCGCGATCAGCCGGGTGGGGCCCTGCTGGGATCATATTGTTCAAACGCGCCGCGTGGGGGTTTACATTCCGGGGGATATCCCCAACCCGCGGGTCGAGCTCCTGGTAGTCTTAGAAAACGAATAACCAATGAGGTTGATGAAATGGGCGCATATCCGTCCCCAACAGCAGGTCCGCAGAGCCCGCGGCCGGCGCCGGTGCAAGGCCGTGAAAACCTCGCCCTGATTTATCAGGAGGTGATGACGGCCATCACGCGCTTCCGCTCCAACCGTCAGGTGGCCACGGATGCGGGTGTTTTCCGGAATCAGATCAGGGCAGCGATTCGCGCCGCCGAGTCAGCAGCCATGGCGGCCGCCTACCCCGTGGAAGACACTCGTCTGGCCACCTTCGCGGTCGTCGCCTTCCTGGACGAGTCGATTCTCAACTCGAACAATCCTGTTTTTGCCGATTGGCCGCGGATGCCTTTGCAGGAGGAATTATTCGGCGGCCATACGGCGGGAGAGATTTTCTTTCAGTGCATCGACCGCCTTCTGGCCCGCAGCGATTCCCCTCAGGTTGCGGACGTGCTCGAGGTCTTCGCCTTATGCCTACTGCTGGGGTACCGGGGCCGTTACAGCCTCAGCGGCCAGGAGGGCGTACTGACGGTTGTGGAGGCGATCGCGGATAAGATAAAGCGCATCCGTGGCGGAGCCGGTCCGCTGTCACCGAACTGGTCAGCCCCACAGGATACGGTCAGGCCAACGGTGTACGATCCCTGGGCGCGGAGGCTGGCTTTTGGGGCGCTTGGGTTTCTTGCTCTGGCTCTGGTATTGTTCGTGGGCTTCAAGTTCAGTTTGATGTCAGGGGCATCCGGTTTGCACTCCACCGCCTCCATCATTACCCACTAGAGGGTTGCCGTGAAAAACAAATTGAAGTACTGGCTCGCAGCCTTGGCCCTCATCGTCTGGTTGGTCTTAGGCTGGTTTATCCCCGTCTGGCTGCACTTGCAAGGGAACAGACTTTGGATCCTGCGCGTTGTCCTGGCCCTGATTGGCGTTGCGGCGTTCATCACCGTCGTGTGGTGGTTCAGGGTGCAGGACAAAGAACGGACGGCGGAAAACGCCCAGGGGGCGGGCGAAATCGAAATCCTGATTCGCGAAGCTGAGTCGCGCCTCCAGGCCTCCAAATTCGGCCGCAAAGCCAGACTCGGCAATTTACCGGCGCTCTTTATCGTGGGTGAAAGCGGCTCGGCCAAAACCAGCGTGGTGATGCACTCGGGTCTCGAGCCTGAATTGCTGGCCGGGCTTACTGGACAGGAGAAGATTCCGGTTCCCACGCGGGCCGCGAATGTTTGGTTTGCGCGCCAGTTCATCCTTGCGGAGGCGGGCGGCCCACTCCTTTCCGAACCTGCAAGATGGACGAAGTTCGTGAAAAAGCTTGCCCCCGGCCGGCTTCACTCCGTTTTCGGCAAAGGAACCCAGGCGCCGCGCGCGGCCTTGGTTTGTATTGACAGCGAAAGCTTCATGAAACCGGGTGCCGCGGAAGCGCTCGCCTCGAGTACCGAACGGCTCCGCACTCGCCTGCGAGAGGTTTCTCAGATCCTGGGAATCAGCCTGCCGGTTTACGTGCTTTTCACTCGAGCCGATCGCCTGCAATTCTTCTTGGATTACGTTCGCAATTTGACCAACGAAGAGGCGACGCAGGTCCTCGGCGCCACGCTGCCCATGGCCTCCTACGGGGGTGAAGTGTACGCCGAGCAGGAGACGGCTCGAGTGTCCGCCGCCTTCGATAATCTCGGCTATTCCCTGGCTGAGAAGCGTCTGGTATATCTTCCCAGAGAATACGATGCCAGTAAGCGCCCCGCTTTATACGAATTCCCGAGGGAGTTTCGAAAACTCCGGCTCTTGCTCGTCCAGTTGCTGGTCGACTTGTGCCGGCCCAGCCAGTTAAGGACCGGGCCGTTCCTGCGCGGCTTCTATTTCAGCGGAGTTCGCCCCATTGTGATCAGCACGCCGGGGCCTGCCCTGATCAAAGAGGAACCGCTTGCCCGTCCCGGCACTCACGAAGGAGGAGTCCGCGCTACAGGGATTTTCGATGCCCGGAGTATGACCGCCCAAGCTGTCCCGCCGTCTTTGGCTGGGGAAGCGGGCGAGAGCCGCCGTGTGCCTCAGTGGGCTTTCGTTCCCCACCTTTTTAATGACATCCTCCTGCAGGATACCTCCGCCCTTACCGCAAGCGCTTCCAGCTCGAAGACGAGCTTGTGGAGAAGAGTGCTGCTGGCTTCATCGATCGGCTTGTTGCTTATCCTCATTATTGGATTCATCGTTTCCTATGTCGAGAACAGGGACCTGGAATCGCAGGTGGTGAATGCGGCTCAGGGCATTTCCAGCGTACAACTGACGGCTCAACAACTCCCTCCTCTCGATGCCCTCAACCGCCTCGAGACCCTGCGTCAGTCGGTTGAGACTCTGGCGCAGTACCAGCAGGACGGCCCGCCCCTCGGGATGCGCTGGGGATTGTACGCCGGAGATGCGCTTTACCCGGATGTGCGGAAGATTTATTTTCAACATTTCCGAACCCTTCTCTTCTCGCAAACACAAACCGCGCTTCTTCAGACACTCTCCGCGCTTCCCGCCGCGCCCGGCCCGAACGATCAGTACGGCCCGGCTTACGACACGCTGAAGGCTTATCTGATTACCACCTCCAATCACGACAAAAGCACTCGTCTGTTCCTCTCTCCTGTGCTCTTGAAGGCCTGGGCGGCAGGGCGGGACATCGACCCGGACCGCATTCAGTTGGCCCAGAAACAGTTCGATTTCTACAGCGACCAGCTCAAGATCGAGAATCCCTACTCATCGGAGAATGATACGCTGGCCGTATCGCGGGCTCGCAATTACCTCTCCCAGTTCTCCGGTAGCGAACGAGTTTATCGTTTCATGCTGGCAGAAGCCTCGAAAGCCAGCCCCTCGATCAACTTCAATCGCAAGTTCCCCGGCTCCGCCGAAGTGGTCGTAGATGGAAAGGAAGTGGAGGGCGCCTTTACGAAAGCAGGCTGGGCCTTCATGCAGAACGCCTTCAAGAATCTCCCCAAGTATTTCAGCGGAGAAGAGTGGGTGCTAGGCCCGAAGAGCGCCCAAGATCTGGACGCTGCCAAGCTGGCGCAGGATCTCCAAACTCGATACCAGCAGGACTACATCAACCAATGGCGGGGGTTTTTGAAGAGCGCCAATGTAGTCCACTACAGTAGCCTAACGGACGCCTCGCAAAAACTCGCCAAGACCTCCAGCAACCAGTCGCCCCTGCTCGCCCTTTTCTGCCTGGCGGCCCAGAACACCTCCATCGACCAGCCTGACATCTCCAAGGCTTTTCAACCCGTTCAGGCCGTCGTTCCGGCCAATTGCTCGGACCAGTATATCGGCCAGCCGAACGCCAACTACGTCACCGACCTCGCCGGAATCCAGGCTTGCCTGGACCAGGTGAACAACGCTCCGGCCGAGCAGAAAGAGGCCGCCAAAACTCAGTGCATGGCGCCTTCCATGACCGCCCAGCAGGCGGCCCGGCAGATGGGCCAAGGATTCAAACCCGACCGGGAAGCTCATATCGACGACACAGTTCAGAACCTGCTGCTTGCTCCCATCGTGTATGTCTCCGGCGCATTGCGCCCCGGGCCGGTGAGCGGCGCCGGCTTGTGCGCGCAGATGAATCCCCTGATGGCCAAGTTCCCCTTTAATGCCAAGTCCACGCAGGACGCCACCACGCAGGAAGTTGCCCAAGTCTTCGATTCCTCGAGCGGCGCGCTGACCCAGTTTTACAATGCCTCGTTGAAGAGCCTCCTGCTTCCCCAGGGCAATGAGTACATCCCCAACCCTTCGAGCACTCAGCAGGTGAACCTCGCCTTCCTTGGCTTCTTTACGCGGGCAATGAACCTTCAGCACGCCCTTTACACCGGCGCGCCCGGACAGCTCCAGTACAAGTACGCGCTTCGCCCCCACCCCACAGAAAGCGTCGGCAGCCTCACCATGAACGTCGATGGCCAGACCCTGTCTTACAGCGGGGGGAACGCACCCTTCAAGCAGTTTACCTGGCCGGGCACTAGCGCACAGGGCGTCACGCTTACGGTGAAGATTGCGGGGGGATCAGAATTGGGATTTCCGAGCTACGAAGGAACCTGGGGAGTCTTCCACTTCTTTGCCGATGCGGACAAGTGGCAGCAGACGGGGTCCACTTATAACATCGAGTGGGTCCTGCGCGTCGCCGGCGGCAGGCCCGTGACCGCGCCAAGCGGCAAGCCAGTCACCGTCCAGTTTGACCTCGATACCCTGGGCGCCCCACCCATTCTCCAGAAGGGGTATCTTTCCAGCTTGCAGTGTGTCTCGAGCGTAGCCAAGTAATCATTCTTGGCGGCCCACGCCGGCTGGGAGCCGGCGCTACTCGTGGCGCAACGCCACCACGGGATCGACCTTCGTCGCTCGGCGGGCAGGGATGTAGCTGGCAAGCAACGCTACACACATCAGGAGTACTGAGACTGCGATCAAAGTTAACGGGTCGGTGGGCTTGATGCCGTATAGCAAGCTATTGGGCTTGCTGCGCTCATGTGGGTGATGACCAAGTTCTTATCGACCAGTCGAATTTCTCTCCGCACTGTAGCACTTAAAGCAAGCGGATCACCCCTAGTCCGAATAATGATGTCATCGTACATGCTGCCTGCCGAAGGGACGTATGCCGTCAAGCCCGAGGCATTTTCCAACCCCTGTTCGCGAATGTCGCCGACAACCCCCACAACGGAGAACCACGGGCTCTTGAAATTCGGGTCGGCCAACTTGAACCGTTTGCCGATCGCGTCTTCGTTCCGCCAATAACGGCCCGCCATAGTCTGATTGATTACGGCGACCGGCCGGGCATCCTTTGTCGAATCCGCGGCGGAGAACTCCCGGCCGCGCAGTAGCGGGATTCCCATGGTCCGAAAGAAATCCGGACCGGCCTCGGCATTTGATAACAGTGGTTCTTGATCGGATGGCGCCGCCGAACGTCCTTCGACCTCGAAAGGTACCTTGTACATCTCGTCCGGAAATAGCACAAACGAGGCACAACTCACGGAACTCACGCCCGGAAGCGACCGTAAGTGCGCCATAAAATCCACAAACAGGGCGTCGCGGGCTGCGGATTCTCCCGAGGTCCTTGCCTGGTCCGGCCAGTAGACGTGAAACGCGAGAACGTGCGCGGCGTCAAAACCGGGATCGACACGCAGAATTCCCCACAGAGTGCGGATCAACAAAACTGAACTCACAAGAAGCACAAACGCCGCCGCTACCTCGGCAACGATGAACGCTTTTCGGGTCGCATGTGTGGAAGGAGAAATGGCCGCAGAGGTCTCTTTAAGTGCGCGACTCACGTTGATTCCAGGGACTGCCAATCCAGGCAACACGCTGCAAAGCGCTGCGGCAACGACTGTGACGGCAGCGGTATAAGCAAGGACGCTGGCGTCGAGAACACTCCCATGAAGTTTCCCGATGTCCGGATTCAGCCTGGAGATCAGATCTACCATGGCGACGGCCAAACCGAATCCCACCAAGGCCCCCACCGCCGCAAGCAAAGAACTTTCAGTGAGGAGTTGTCGCGCCAGCCGCCAGCGTGTGGCTCCGAGCGACAGCCGAACGGCTATCTCTTTCTGGCGCGACGACGCGCGGCCCATCATCAAGCCTGCGGTGTTGAGACATGCCATCAACAAGACGCCTGCGATCGCTCCCCAAAGGACAACGATGCCTCTCCGTACTCGCTCCGCAAGCTGTTCGCGCAAGGGAATGACGCGAATGCCCACGCCGCCATCAATACTCGGGTACTCGGTTGCCAGGCGGGAGGCGATCGTATCCATTTCCGCCTGCGCTTGCGGCCAAGTCACCCCAGTCCTCCGCCTGCCAACAACGGCCAGGTTAGGGTACTGCCTCGCCTTGGTTTGAAGGAATGCGTTCACTACGCGAGGTTTCCAAATTTGGGTATTGCCGGGAAATGTGAACCCCTTTGGCAGAACCCCAATGATGGCATTTTCATCAGTTCCGAATCTTAGGCGCTTTTCAAGAACATGAGGGTCGCCACCAAACCGCCCCTGCCAGAAGCCGTAGCTGATTACGGCTACCCCGGTGTGGCCCATCAAGGCATCGTCCGGGACAAAACCGCGGCCTAACAGGAGGTTCACACCCAGTACAGAGAAGAAGTTGGTCGACACCACTGCGCCTGGAACGCGCTCTGGCCCATTCGGTCCCGTGACAATCGCCATCGCACCCGAACCAGTGAGGAACTCTTTGCCGAAGGCGATGAACGCCATATCTTCAAACGTACGGCTCTGTGTCCGCCAGTCGGCGTAGTTCGGATAGGATACCGCTCCCTCCGTTTCTCCCGTCCGCGCATTGTCCTGCCAGAGGAATGCCAGCCGGGCTGCGTGGGAAAACGGAAAACCACGAAAGAACGCTGCGCTGGCTAAGCTGAAAATGGCGGTGTTCGCTCCAATGCCAAGCGCTAATGTAAGCACCGCCACCGCCGTGAAGCCGGAATTCTTCGCGAACATGCGCAAACCGAAGCGAACGTCCCGCCAAAGCTGTTCGAGCCAAACGAAACTCCACACCTCCCAAGTCTCCTCCTTGACCCGCGTCACGTTGCCAAACTTGCGCAGGGCCGCATAACGCGCTTCCTCCGGTGGCAGGCCGCGCTCGATGTTGTCCTCTGTCTCCCGCTCGATGTAGTCGCGGATATCCTGGTCGAGGTCCTCCATCATGCGCTTGCGGCGACCGAACAATCGATCCCAGAGACTCATGACGCCCTCCGCTGATCCGCGTTCCATTGTCATGTAGGGGCGGCCCTTGTGGCCGCCCAGGGCAACCACAAGGGTTGCTCCTACATGCGAGAACGACTGTCACCTGACACCCGGCGCCTGTGACCTGCACTTCAAGAACACCGACCTCTGATGCTCTGCGCTGCTCCGAGCCGCTGCTACTCTTGTCTCAAGGCGTTCAAGGGATCTACGCCAAGAGCCCGCCGCGCGGGGATGTACGACGCTGTCAGGGCGGCCATCCCAAGGACAATGGGCACGCCCACGAATGTGCTCAAATCGTTTGGGGCCACGCCGTAGAGCAGGCTCGAAATCGTACGGGTAAGGCCGAGGGCGACGCCCAAGCCCACTGCTACTCCGAGCAGCGTCATGATCATCTGCTGCCCGATGACGAGCCTAAGGATGTCATTGGCCTTCGCACCAAGCGCCATGCGGATTCCTATTTCATGTGTCCGCTGGCTGACCGAATAGGAAACAACTCCATAGACGCCGACGCTCGCCATAAGCAGCGCCAGGAACGCAAAAAAGCTGAACAAGGCCGCATGGAAGCGCGGCCCTATGACCGACTGCGAGAGCACCTCGTCCATTGTCATCACCGAATCAATGCCCTCGTCCCTGTCGGCAGACGAGATTCGATTGATAATGGCGCCGCCCAAGCGTTGCTGAGGAACGATGGTGCGGACGACTAACGCGCCTTGCAGGTCGCGGGCCTGAGGGTTGGGACGGTAAACCTCTGGGCGGGGCTCGAAATTCAAGCCGTCATCCCGGGAGTCGCCAACCACGGCCACGATGTCGCACCACTGGCTACTCCTCCATTCCACTCTGATCTTTCTACCGATGGCATCACCGTTGGGCCATAAGCGGCGGGCCAGGCTTTCGTTCACGATGGCCACGGGGGGAGAGCCATAGCGGTCAGCCTCCGTAAAGGCGCGACCGCGCAAAACAGGAATTTTCATGGTGGCGAAGTAACGAGGGCTAACAAACTGGATAAGAGCGAGGTGCGTGCGCGATTCTCCAGCGTGAAAGAGTTCATATTCACGCTTGTTCAAGGCGGCGGACGAACTAGGCACTGACTCACCTTCTCTGTAAACGAACGTCATTAACCCTCCCAGCGACATTGGAGGCAGACTTACAAAGGCCGCCGATTCAACACCCGGGAGTGCGTTCACTTCATCCAAAACTCTTTGGTAGAAGAGCATCATTGCGTCTTTCCTGAGACGCAGGGTGTCGAAGTCGCTCAACTCAACCACCAGCAGGCGCTGGGGGTCAAAACCCAGGCGCACGCTCATCAACCGCGACAGGGTTCGAACCACAAGCCCCGCTCCTATCAGCAGGATTGTAGCCAGGGCGACCTGACATGCCGTAAGCACACCTTGCGTTTTAGGGAGGTTCGCAGGTCCCAACGCCGCTCTTGACGCCGTGCTCCCTTCCTTCAGCGACTCGATCAAGTCGGGTTTCGAGGCCGCGAAGGCAGGCAAGATCCCAAATGCTATTCCGGTGAGAAGCGAAACCACTAGGGTGAATAGGAGGACCCAACTATTGGTACTCACATCCTCAAGGAGGAGAAGACGAGGGGGTGCGAGTACCCGTACGAGGTGGACTCCGCCCAGCGCCGCGACCAGACCGAGGCACCCGCCCAGGAAAGCCAAAAGTAAGCTTTCTGTCAGCAGTTGGCGCATGAGACGAGGGCGAGACGCGCCCAGCGCCGCGCACACCGCAATTTCCCGCCTCCGGCGCGCGTTTCTGGCCATCAACAGGTTTGCGATGTTCGAACAGGCAAGCAAGAGCACTAACGCGACCGCGCCAAGCAGGATCAACAGGGCTTTCTTCACCGGGCCAACGGTTTGCTCCTGAAGAGAGGCCACCCCCAAATCCAGTTTTTCGCCTGTCAGGGACTGCCACCCAAGGTGCTCGGCGATGACGTTCAACTCAGCCTTCGCCCCGCGTGTGCTCGCGCCCGGCCTGAGCCGGCCAACGGCGATCGCGATGCCCACGCTCCCCCTGCTGGCTGCCGACGCGGGTGAGCTTGGCGGGAGCCAAACATCCACAAGCCGGTTGGGGAAACTGAATGCGGGCGGCATCACGCCGACGACAGTGTGGGTTTTACTGCTCAGATTTATCGTTTTCCCAATCACTCCGCGGTCTGAATTGAAGTACTTTCGCCAGGCAGCGTAGCTCATCACCACAACTTGGCCGCTGTCCGGCATTGCTTCATCGCGTAGAAAGGTTCGCCCGAAAAGAGGAGGGACTCCGAGCACCGCGAAGACCTCAGGGGAAACATCCACCTCTCTGAGGCGCGTCACCGTTGCCGCACCGGTCAAAGTCAAGTCTGACGGCTCAAAAGAGCAAGTGCCTAACGAGTCGAACGCCCGGCTTTGCTTCCGAATGCCCTCTTCCACCTCGGGAGACATGGAAGCAGGACGCCGCGAGTCGATCCGCACCAGTCGATCGGCGTGTGGGTAGGGCAAAGGGTGCAGGACAACCGTGTTCACCAGGCTGAAGATCGTGGTGTTGACCCCGATCCCAAGGGCCAGGGTGACCACCGCGACAGTCGTGAAGCCGGGATTCTTCGCCAACATCCGTAGCCCATATCGGATGTCCTGCCAGAGTTGCTCGAGCCAGACGAAACTCCACACCTCCCAGGTGTCTTCCTTCACCCGCGTCACATTGCCAAACTTGCGCAGAGCCGCGTAGCGTGCTTCCTCGGGAGACATGCCACGCTCGATGTTGTCCTGCGTCTCGCGCTCGATGTAGTCGCGGATATCCTGGTCGAGATCTTCCATCATGCGCTTGCGGCGGCTCATGATTTGCTCCCCTGTTGCTACCCCCTCACCCTGGTCCCTTTCCCCCAAGGGCTGATCCTTACCCACACCCCCTGCTGGACGCCGGGGCCGCGGCGTCGAACACGCAGCCCTCTCCCTGGGGAGAGGGTGGACCGCGACGACGTTTTCATCAGTCGTCGCGGGCCGGGTGAGGGGTTGGTTCCCCTCGCACGCCGCGCTGGATTGTTAGAGAATGGCGTCCGCCTCAACCCACGCGCCGAGTAAGCCGGATCGTTGGCCAACTGACCCCTCACCCGTCGCACTCCGGCTGGTGAAAGCGCCGGAGTGCGCCACCCTCTCCCCAAGGGAGAGGGCAGTAAAACACGATCTACTCCACTCCCCAAGGGAGAGGGCAAGGGGTGAGAGAGTGAGGGCTTTGGCCCGCTCTCACGTCTCTTTCGTACAACCCGCGACAGAACTCTCCCTCACTCATGTCTGAGCGCCACCATAGGATCGACCTTCGTCGCCCGGCGGG
>Ga0326728_10002987_pt1 | contig 54435 bp, 39 predicted proteins | sample MB3enrmetagenome_FD_207602 | JGI IMG/M metagenome (GOLD analysis project Ga0326728, IMG submission 207602) | Lab enriched peat soil microbial communities from McLean, Ithaca, NY, United States - MB31MN | ecosystem: Environmental > Terrestrial > Soil > Wetlands > Peat | place: USA: New York... | reverse complement strand
GGGAAGCCGGAGGCATAAGGCACGAACTCGTCGAGGAATTTGCCGCCCAGCAACTGATAGAGCGGCACTCCCAGAGCCTTGGCCTTCAGATCCCACAAGGCGATATCGACGCCGCCCACCGCCCCCGCCGGGATTCCTTTCTTGGCTTGGACATGCTGCCAGTGGTATTCGATGCGCCAGGGATCGGCGCCCAGGAGTTTGTCGCGGAAGTGCGTCTCGATGATGCGGGCAATGCCCGCCGGCGGCCCGTAGCACTCTCCCCAGCCTGCCCCCCCGTCATCGGTGACGATCTTGACCAGGGTGACCGCGCGCTTGGTATTCCAGTCCAGGGCGTTGGCGAAGGCCCGGTCCGGAGTATACGAGAGCGGATACGCCTTCACCTCAGTGATCTTCATGGTATGGGCTCCTTGCCAGGACGGCAGGCTTCACGGCTCGCAGATTGGCCAACCCGCCAGATGCAAACCCACGGGAACGCATTCCTTACCGCTCCGAAATGTGGAAAAGGAGAGCGCCGTAAGCGTAACTGCGAGACCGGCCAGAGGCAAGCGCAATCTGGGCAAAGGCACTGAAGGAATTGGCACTTTCTGCCGAAGAAACTAAAGAGGCATGCTCCCTCAGGGGAGCAATTCAGTTTAAGAAGAGAGCATTACATGAAGCTCGCTAATATCAGGATTGGCAAGAAACTGACGCTTTTGATTGGACTCACTGCCGTGGGTTGGGCTTGTTCTATCGGAGTGGGGCTATGGGGTGTCCAGAAGTTGACTGCGGCCCGGCAGGCCGGGCTGGTCGAAGCACGAAAAATGCTTCTGGGCGAACACATCGAAACCGTCATCCGCAAAATCAATCAGACGTTCGCGGTGGCCGTGATCGGAAGGAACTATAGCGATGCCGTCGAACGCGAGATCGCGGAACAACGCACGGATTACATGGGCACCCTGAAGGAGTTGAAAGCGCTCTCGGTGGCCGACGAAGGCAACCAGCGGCTCCAAGCCGCGGAAGACGCGCTCGCCAAGGGACGCAAATTCGTGGTGCAAGGCCAGGAGCTGGCCAAGAATCAAAAATACGAGGAGGCTTCCGCGGTCTTCGGAAATCAAGTACCGGCCGAGAACAAGTTCTTCTATGCCGCCATGGCCGATTATCTGGTCTTCCGCCAACAAGCGCTGAAGAAGAACGTTGAACAACAGGATGCCCTGGCGGCCGAGATTCGGCTGGTGATGATCGGATTCGGGCTGACCTCGCTGGCCCTGGTGGCGATCGTCGGGGTGCTTATCACCCGCAACATCACGGCGCCGCTCGGGATTGCGGTGGCTCGCCTGGGCGCGGTGGCAAAAGGGGATGTATCGCAGGACGTGCCTCCGGAGCACATGGCGCGAAAAGACGAGATTGGTATGCTGGCCCAGGCTTTGCAAACCATGTGCGTAAGTTTGCGGGAGATGCTCAAAGAGATCAACCGGAACGCCGAACAGGTGGCCTCGGCCTCAGCCGAAATTTCCGCCGGCGCGACCGAGCAATCGCAGGGCATGGCCGTGCAGAAAGATCAGACGCAACAGGTGTCTACCGCCATGCACGAGATGGCTTCCTCGGTAGGCCAGATCTCGGAGAGCTCCAGCCGCGCGGCCGACGCTGCACAAAAAGCGACGCAAGCGGCGCAGAGCGGCGGACGCATCGTCGAGCAGACGCTCGACAACATTCAGTCGATTGCCGCTTCGGTGAGCCAGACGGCCGACCAGATCGCGGCGCTCGGCAAGAGCTCGGATCAGATCGGCAAGATCATCGGAGTCATCGACGATATTGCCGACCAGACCAACTTGCTGGCGCTGAATGCGGCGATTGAGGCGGCGCGGGCCGGGGAGCAGGGACGCGGCTTCGCCGTAGTCGCCGACGAGGTGCGCAAATTGGCCGAGCGTACCACCACGGCCACCAAGGAAATCACCGGCATGATCCAGGGCATTCAGCAGGAGACGCGCAACGCCGTGGAGGCCATGCAGTCGGGAACGAAGAAGGTGGAATCAGGGGTGGCGACCACCCGGCAGGCGGGCGAGTCGCTGCAGGAGATCATTGCCTCGGCCGGCCAGGTCGGCGAGATGGTAACCCAGATCGTGACCGCCGCCCACCAACAGACCAGCGTAACGGAAGAGGTAAACCGCCACCTGACGCAGATTGCCAAGGTCACGGTAGAGGCGGCCGCCGGCGCCCAAGAGTCGGCAAAAGCTTGTGAGGGTCTGTCCAATCTGGCGTTCGATTTGCAGAACGTGGTCGGTCAGTTCAAGACCGGCACGGAGGCTCCCAGCGGCGGGAGTAGATCGCAATCAGGTCCGGCCGGCCGGCGGCGCCAAGAGGAACACGTTTATCCAGCCTATCGTTCCGGGAGCGAGGTGGCAGACCCCTATGCATCCTCCCGGCCGGGAGTGAATTGATTCACGCGTGCCGGAAACTACCCCACCCAGCCAAAAACAAAACGCCGGCTAGGGTGGGCCACCCTCTGAGTGCACCCTCCGAGCACATCCTCTGGGTCTATAGAGTACTGGGCTTGGCCAATATCGGCTGCCGAGGCGCCTGATATCCTCTGCTATAATCGGCGCACTTACAGTCGGCTATTCTCTTGCATCCTGGTTAGCAAAGCGCCAATCCTGGTCCGGGGGTACAAAATTCTATGCTTACTCCTGAAGAGAGAAAAGCGAAGATCTGGGCGGTCGTCCGCGTCTCCAGCGGAAATTTTCTGGAGATGTACGACTTCATGGTCTTTGGCTATTATGCGGCCGCCATAGGCAAAGCCTTTTTCCCCTCCGGCAGCGATTTTGCCTCGCTGATGCTTTCGCTGATGACCTTTGGCGTCGGCTTCCTCATGCGCCCGCTCGGGGCGGTGATTCTCGGGGCCTACACCGACCACCACGGACGCCGCAAGGGACTGATCCTGACCCTGGCCCTGATGTCGGTCGGCATCGTGAGCATCGCCTGCGTTCCCGGCTATGCTTCCATCGGTATCGTCGCTCCTATCCTGGTGGTAATTGGGCGGCTGCTGCAAGGCTTCTCCGCGGGAATGGAGTTGGGCGGCGTGTCGGTGTATCTGTCGGAGATCGCCACTCCGGGACATAAAGGCTTCTACGTTGCTTGGCAATCGGGCAGCCAACAGGTGTCGGTGATGTTTGCCGCGGCCGTAGGAGTGTTTCTGAACAGCGTGATGCCCCCGGCGAAATTGCAAGCGTGGGGCTGGCGCGTTCCTTTGCTGCTGGGCTGCGCGATTATCCCGTTTCTGTTCCGGCTGAGAAGTTCGCTGCAGGAAAGCGACCAATTCAAGGCCCGCAAGGTGCATCCCAGCCTGGCGCAGATTTTGCACTCGCTGACGGCAAACTGGGTACTGGTCATCGTCGGCATGTTAATGGTCACCATGACCACCGTGTCGTTTTATTTCATCACCGCGTACACGCCGACTTTCGGCAGCACAATTCTGAAGCTGCCGCCCATCTTCAACCTCACCGTGGCGCTCTGCGTGGGGGCTTCGAACTTGTTCTGGCTGCCGGTGTCGGGAGCCATCTCCGACCGGATCGGCCGCAAGCCCCTGCTGATTGGCTGTACCACGCTGATGTTGCTCACCTCCTATGTGAGCCTTGCCTGGCTATCGGCAGCGCCGTCGTTCGGCCGGCTGCTCGCCGTGCAGCTTTGGTTTTCATTGCTCTATGGCTGTTACAACGGCGCCTTGGTGGTGTTTCTAACCGAGGTAATGCCGACTGAAGTGCGCACCACCGGTTTTTCGCTGGCCTATAGTCTGGCTACGGCGCTATTCGGAGGCTTTACCCCGGCCATCAGCACCTATCTGATTCATCTGACTCATAACCGGGCGATTCCGAGTGTGTGGCTGTGCTTCGCCGCCGCTTGCGGGCTGCTGGCCACGCTGGTAGCTAAGCCCTACGTAGAGCGGGAACCGCAGATGATAGCGGCTGCCGAGTCTTCCGCGGCGAAATAGAAGCAGTTCTCAGTTCTCAGTAAGGCGCGAGGTGGCTGTGCATGTCTGAGAACGAAGAACCGGGAACTGAAAACCGCTTCAAAACGGGCAGTCTACTCTCGACTTCTCGGCAATCCGTCGCAGTTCGGAGATGGTTTCCTCCGGTAGATGCAGTCCCTCGCGCCGATGGCGCGCTTCGTTTTGAGCTTCGATCTCGCCCGGATAATAGATGGCAGCGAAGCCTTTGGCGAGCGGCACGGCTTTCAAATCCGCGATCAGGCGTTCCATGCGCGCATGGAACTCTTCCCGCGGCATGAATTTCGAAATATCGAGGGCAATCATCATATGGCCGGCGCCACTGCGGCTATCCGGCACATAAGGGCCTTTCACCCCATCGCTAAACGCGCTTCCGGTAAGCACTCCCGAGAGCACATCCATCATCACGGCGATGGCATAACCTTTATGCTCCGCCATAGGCAGGAAGACGCCGTTGATGGCCGCTACCGGGTCGGTGGTCGGCTCCCCGGCGGCATCCAGCGCCCAGCCGAGCGGAATCTGCCTTCCTTCCCGCTTGGCCAGATACACTTTGCCGCGAGCCACGCGGGCATTCGCGATGTCGAGCATCATGGGGGCGTGTTTCCCCGCGGGCGCGGCAATCGACCACGGATTGCTGCCCAGAGCCTTCTTGCGCCCTCCCCACGGGGCGATCGCTGGACTCGCATTGGTCGAAAGAAATCCGATACAACCCGCCCCGGCCATCATCCGCGTGAAATACATGGCGGTGCCAAAGTGGTTCGAGTTTCGTATCCCGATCGCCCCTATCCCGTGCTTTTTGGCGCGGGCCACGGCATCTTCGGCCACCTTCGCACAGACTACTTGCCCGACACCGTCAGCGGCGTCAACCAGGGCAATGGCGCCACCATCCATGATGGTTTGAGGGTTGCTTACGGCTTTCGTGACGCCACTGTGCAGACGGGCCAGATACCAGCCCAGGCGCAGGACGCCGTGCGATTGATGGCCCCAAAGATCTGCCTGCACCAGCGTGCCGGCGAGCAGGCGCGCATCTTCCGAGGGCATGCCGGCGCCCGCATACACGGCCGTTCCGAATTCAATGAGGCGTTCGCAAGCAATGCCGGGACTAGTCATGATGAAAACAAATCCTCTCTTTTGGAATTTCGAATGAACTCTCCGCAATGAATCCTAAACCGAACACGGAACCGCAGAAACACAGAACATGACGGAAGAAAGGTTCCAACCCTGATTCTTTCTGCGATTCTGCGCTTCTGTGTTGGATGTTAACGGCAAATGGTATGGTATTACACGCGCGGCTCGCTGTTTCCCAACCGAACCGCCGCTCTGTAGCGACAACCGGCGTTGTGGCGTTGGCGGCCGACCAAGGTCGTTAAGTTCTCAACCATTTTGTCGGGAAGCGAGGAAAAGCTGGCATGCATCGCAGGATCTGGATCGGCGTTTTTCTCTGCTGTCTGGGCACCATCAATTACATGGACCGGGTCGCGCTCTCGATTGCGGCCAAACCCATAGCGCAACAATTCGGGTTGTCGCCGGTCTGGATGGGTTATCTGTTCTCGTCTTTCGTCTGGAGCTATACGCTTTTTCAGTTGCCCATGGGCGTGCTGGTGGACCGCATTGGTTCGAAGCGCATGGCAGCCTACGGAATTTTCGTCTGGTCTCTGGCGACCGCGCTGACCGGGGCGGCGTGGAGCTTCGGTTCGATGCTGACGGCGCGTCTGGTGATGGGAGGGGGCGAAGCCACCACGAATCCAGTGATCGGCAAGGTCGTGCGCGAGTGGATACCCACCAGCGAAAGGGGGGTATTCGCCTCCCTGTCGGGCAGCGGATCGTTCCTCGGTCCGGCGCTGGCTGCGGCTCTTTTTGGCGCTTTAATCGGCTCCATGGGATGGCGGTGGTCTTTTGTTATTGCGGGGGCGATCGGCATGCTATGGCTGCTGGTGTGGCTGTACTGGTTCGGCGATCCGGAAACCGTCGCCTGGTTAAGCAAAGGCGAGCGGGAGAAGATACTGCATGAACGGCAAGAACAGAAGAACACGAAGTTGAGCGGCGGCGGAAACCAAGGACATAAGTTTTCCGATCTTCTGTCCTCCAGGACGCTCTGGGGGCTTGCCCTCACCATGGGGTGTAACGTCTATGCCCAATACCTGTTTCTGACCTGGCTTCCCAGCTACCTGCTGGCAACCCGGCATTTAACCATCTTGAAAACCGGCTTATTCACCGCGGTGCCCTACGTCATCGCCGCAGTTTTATGTGTTTTTCTGGGACGGCTCAGCGACAAGTACCTTGGACGAGAAGGCGTGACCGGCGGCCGCCGCCGGAATGTTGTGGCCGCCGCGCTCTTGCTGGGCTCAGTTGTCCTCCTGGTTCCGGTAATCGCGGATATCTGGATGCTGGTCGCGGTGTTTGCCCTCTCGCTTTCCGGCATAGCTACCACGACGACGCTGGACTTTTCCTTGCTCAATGATCTGTTGGTGGATCCACGTAACATCGGCAAAGCGATGGCTTTTGTAGTGATCGGCGGTAATGTTTTCGGTCTACTGGCGCCTATTGTGACCGGCTACGTCATTCATATCACCGGCAGTTATAATTGGGCGTTTTTGATCGCTGGCCTGCTGTTGCTTTCAGGAGCAACCATCGTCCTGACGATGACGCGCCGTCCAATCATCCCCAAATCGGTTGGCACCGCGACGCCTTTGGCAACACAACAGGCGTAGGCCGCGACGCTACTCTCCTACGCCTCAGGGACCTATAGCATTGAGGGAACATGACCCGCTAAGTCGCGCTTGAACCGGAGTGCCATGCCTGAGTCTGAAACCTTTTTCGCCTATGTGGGGTGTCGCACTACCAAGGAGCGTGGAGCTCACGGCGAAGGAATCAATGTTTACCGGGTGGAGAAAGGGTCGGCCCGCTGGACGCAGGTGCAGCTCGTTAAGGACCAGGTGAATCCGTCATTCCTGGCTATGGATGGCCGGCATGATTTTCTGTATTCCGTGCACGGCGATTTCAGTGAAGTCAGCGCGTTTCGGGTTGATAAGGCGACCGGCACCCTGCGCTTTTTGAATCAGCAGTCCACCTTGGGAAAGAATCCCGTCCATCTTGCCGTCGACCCCACAAACCGCTTTCTGATTGTGGGGAATTACGAGACTGGGAGCATAGCCGTCCTGCCAATAGAGAAAGATGGATCCCTAAACAGAGTCTGCGATCTGTTTATGGTTCCCAGCGCGGTCGAGCCGTGCAAAGTCTATGGCCCACGCCAAGGGAGCTCGCACCCCCATCATGTTCCATTTGATCGCACGAAGAGTTATCTCGTCGTCCCTGACCTTGGCCTCGACAAAGTCTTTACCTTCAGACTGGATGTGCGCAGCGGCAAGCTAGTCGCGAACGATCCTCCCTTTGTAAAGAGCCGGCATGGTGCTGGGCCACGACATATAGATTTCCATCCCACCGGGCCATATGCCTATGTGGTTAATGAATTGGACTCGACGGTCACGACTTATCGCTTCAATGCCCAGCAAGGAGAGCTGAGTCCGCTTCAGGTCGCCTCGTGTTTGCCGGATAGTTTCAGCGGCAGCCGAGATCTTGAACGAGGCTTTGGCGCCGCCGAAATCGTCGTTGCGCCCTCCGGGAGGTTTCTCTACGTTTCCAACCGCGGAGATAGCAGCATAGCGGTTTTTTCGATCGAGGAAACCGCGGGGACGCTTTCCCTAGTGGCTTGCGAGTCGAGCCATGGCCAGGGGCCGCGTTTTATCGGACTGGATCCTTCCGGCACATTCCTGTATGCGGCCAATGAACGAAGCGATACGATTGTCGGATTTCGAGTCGACAAGCTTACCGGTAAACTCATGCCAACGGGCGATGTCGTGCATACCGGAAGCCCTGTTTGCATAGTCTTTGCTCCTGATCAATAACGCCTGCCTGCGTGGGATTCCGTGTATATTGCTTGAAACCCGAGAAGGAAAGCGGGGGAGCGAATGAAGATTAGCCTTATCGGCACGTATTCCCTGTGGATGCTCGCGGTCCTGATCCCCAGCCAGATTCTGGTGGGCTACCTGATGGCCCATAAGGGCAGCCAGAGTGCCCAGCACTATTTCATCAGCGGCAAACAACTGCCGTTATTCCTGATGTTTTTTCTCGATTTCGCCAGTGTGCTGGGCGTGGGCAACTTTATTGGCTATGCGGGGAAAGGCTACGAGATCGGCCTCAGCCAGTTTTGGATGATGTTGGGCGAGCAGGGGACCAAAGTGCTTTTTGCCGTCACGGTCGCCGGAATTGCGGGCCGCTATGCGTACACCACCTTCAATGAATTTCTGGAAAAGCAATTATTTCACGACCGGTTATTACGCATCCTGGGCGGTTTCGCCATGAGCATACCCATGGTCGCCTGGATCGGCGCGCAAGCCATGGGTCTGGGTACGTTGTTGGCGGTGGTCATGGGAGTCGATCCGGTAACCGGCATCTGGGTGGCTACCCTGACGGCAGTTATCTATACCGCCGTGGGTGGGATGTGGGCGCTGGTCTGGACCGATGTGCTGCAAGGATTTGTCCGGCTGGCGGTCGGCTTTCTTTTCTTCGGCCTGGTCTTCTTCAAAATTGGGGGGATCGGCGGCATCCGGGCCGGCGTGCTGGCGGTTCAACCCAATCTTTGGTCCTTTGGCAACACCGGCTTGGCGCAGAACCTGGCCTTATTCATAACTCCCCTGTGCGGCGTATTTACCCTGCAGGTTTGGTGGCAACGCTGCTTCTCCGCCAAAGACTCGAAGACCGCCTTTCGGGGATTCTTCTATACCGCCTTGTTTGCCATGGCCATGTGTTCCGCGAGCATTATGATGGGCATGACCGCGCACGTGCTGAATCCCCGCCTCCCGCGGCCGGATATGGCTTTCGGGTGGTTGCTGGTTAACTGGCTTCACCCTCTGTTGGGCGCCCTGCTGGTGGTCACCATCATCGGCGCCGACATGACGGTGAGCGCGGCCTTTATGAGTTCCGGCGTAACCCTGGTGCTGATGGACATTGTCGGGCCTTTGCTGAAGACCGACCGGCCGGACAAGAAGCTGATCCAGTGGGCTCGGTGGCTGACGTTTATCTTCGGCCTGGGATCGGTTTGGGTGGCGCTCCATTTTCCCAGTGTGCTCTCCGCGGGCCTGTGGGGCTACACCTTCACGGGCGGGGGACTCTTCCTGCCTTTGGTGATCGGCCTGTTGTGGAAGGACAAAACCGGGAAGACCTGTGTCACCAGGAATGCGGCCATTGCCTCGCTGTTTGTCGGGGGCACAACCGCTGCCGTGATTCAGTATGTTCCCAGTCTGTTCAAGCGTTTTGGCGGAGGAATTATCCCCGGTTTGATCCTGTCGCTGATCCTGACCGTCGGAATCAGCCTAGTTGAACGATGGTCCAAAGCTAACAAGACAGCCGGATCCTTGGCGTCGGCCAAGTAGAAGAAGAGGTACGCGCCCAGCTTCAGGTAATGCTTGCGGCCCTCGTCGATGATAGCCTTGGGGATACGAAGTTCAGATTGGAGTTTCGGGAGGAAGCCCGTGCGCCTACACGCTAAGGTTGTGGTACTGGCCGTGGCGGTAATTCTGATTACCGGTAACGCCCTTGGGCAAGAATTTCAGGTTATGGAAGCTTCCATCAGCGATATTCACCGTGCGCTGCGGAGCGGGAAACTGACTTGCCACAGTCTCGTACAAGAGTACCTGGACAGGATTAAGGCGTACGACCAGCAGGGGCCGGCGCTCAATGCCATGCTGTACGTGAATCCCAAGGCGCTGGAGCAGGCCGATGCCATGGACGCCGCCTCGAAGCGCGGCGCCAAACTCAAGCCGCTACAGTGCATTCCGCTCGTGCTCAAAGATAATTTCAACACCGCCGATATGCCGACCACAGGCGGTTCGCTGGCGCTGAAGGGCATGCAACCGGCGAAGGATGCGTTCACGGTAACGCGGTTTCGGGAAAACGGCGCCCTGATCTTGGGGAAAACGAATCTGCATGAACTGGCGCTGGCGGGGGTGACCGTAAGTTCGCTGGGCGGGCAGACGAAGGATCCCTATGAGCTCACGCGAACTCCGGGTGGTTCTTCCGGAGGTACCGGGGCGGCGTTGGCCGCCAATTTTGCAACCGTGGGCACCGGTTCCGATACGGTGAATTCGATCCGTTCACCCAGTTCGGCCAATGCGGTTGTCGGTTTTCGTCCCACCCGCGGCTTGATCAGCCGGGCGGGCGTAATCCCGGTGTCCTTCACCCAGGATGCCGTCGGCCCGCTGGCGCGAACCGTCGCCGATGTCGCGGTTATGCTCGATGTGATGGCCGGCTACGATCCCGACGATCCGGTCACGGCGCTGGGGGTCGGCAGAATTCCCAATACCTACACCGCATTTCTTGATCGCAATGGCCTGCGCGGCGCACGTATCGGCGTACTGCGCACGCTGTTTGGCACCGGCCCGGATCATCAGGAAGTCAACCGGGTAATGGCCAAAGCCTTGGAGTCGCTGAAAGCCCAGGGTGCGGTGCTGGTGGAAATAGACGAACCGGCATTCGATACCGGCAAGCTGAATTCGGATCTCGACGTCCAGAAGTACGAATACAAGCTCCAACTCAACGGCTATCTGAAAGCTCAGCCTGATCCTCCCGTGCATTCCCTCGCCGAGCTCATAGCCACGGGTAATTACCACAAACCTTCCCTGGAGAAGTTCCTGGCTTCGGCCCAAAGTTATGAAAACGGTCTGAATGAGGCGGACTACAAAGACCGGCGCATCAAAATCGACGACCTGCGGGTGCAACTGGCGAATGCGATGGCAAAGAATAACGTCGTGGCGCTGGTCTATCCCCACCAAAAACGCCTGCCGGTGATGATTGGCGACATGAATCAGGCGGAACGCAACGGCATTCTGGCGTCTCTTGCCGGGTTCCCTGCGATTACCGTGCCGGCGGGATTTTCCACGCCGACTGCGACCGCGCCGATCGGGGTGCCGGTCGGGATCGAATTCCTTGGCCAGCCATTCAGCGAGCCGCAGTTATTGAAGATTGCTTACAGTTTCGAGCAGGCGACGCACGCTCGTAAACCACCGCCGTCTACGCCGCCGCTGAGCAGCCGTTGAGGAGAAGGTATAGAGCTCAATGCACGTACGGCCCAGAAGCGGCATGCTCGAATTCTGAGTCAGGGTGCATTGCAACCCTGCTGGCCCGCCCTGTCAACTCGGAGCGGGCCATCGTTTTTGCACGCTTAGCTTCGGCGGAGTTCTTGCCCGCTTTGTCGAATTTGAACTGGGAAACCACGTTCTGCAGGTCGAACGCCAGATTGGAGAGATCCTGGCAGGCCTTGGCCGACTGTTGCGCCCCGGTGGCACTCTCCGCCGTCACTTTCGCGATCCGCTCGATGTTGTGATTTACCTCTTCGGTGACGCTGGTTTGTTCATGAGCAGCCGTGGCAATCTGGGCTACCATCTCGCCCAGGGTGGCTGCTACCTCCACGATCTTTTGCAAAGCTTGACCGGCATCGGTGGTCTTGGCCACGCCCGCCTCGACCTCGCGCCCGCCCACGTTCATAGCTTCCACCGCGCTCTGCGTTTCCTGCTGAATCGAGGCGATCATGCCGGCGATTTCTTTGGTTGCAGTGGTAGTTCGCTCGGCGAGTTTGCGCACTTCATCGGCAACCACGGCGAAACCGCGCCCCTGCTCCCCGGCGCGCGCCGCTTCGATGGCGGCATTGAGGGCCAGCAGATTAGTCTGGTCGGCGATATCGTCGATTACCGCGGCGATTTTACCGATCTCCGCGGAGCTCTTTCCCAGGCTAGTGATCCGCGCGGCAACGGCGCCGGAAGAATCGGCGATACGGCGCATGCCGGTGACCACGTCGGCCACGACTCCGCTGCCCTGCTGCGCGGTCTCGGTGGCCTTGCGGGCGGCCTCGGCGGCGCGGTTGGAACCGTCCGAGATCCGGGTTACCGAGGAGGTCATTTCGTGCATCGCCGTAGCGACCTGCTGGGTCTGTTCTTTTTGCAAATTCACGCCCTGCGACTGCTCCGTCGCGGAGGCCGAGATCTTTTGCGAAGCGGACGCCACATGGCCGGCATTGCGGGCTACCTGCTCCAGTACGGCCGTCAGACTGGCCTGCATCTCGTTCACGGCCCGCACCAAATCTCCAATTTCGTCCTGGCTGTGCACGGGCAATTCTTCGCCGCTCAGATCGCGCGCCGCAATGGCCTGAGCACGGCACAGCAACTCGCGTAATGCCGATACGATACTGCGCGTCACAAAAATTGCCGCCGTCGAACCGGCGACAATCGCCAGCACAGTGGAAACGAAGAGTGCGAGATAGAGGGAAGAGGCGGCAGCGCGCAGCCGGGCGGTGTCTTCCTCAGTCTGTTTTCCGATCTTCTGGATATGCTCTTCCAGCAGCGCTTTGGTCTTCTTGTTAAACGGCACTACATTGGCCATTACGGAGAGGTTCGCGGTGGCCACGTTGTCCGGCGTATTGGCCGAGCGCAATTGCAGCACCGTTTCCTCCATCTGGCGAAACTCGGCAATACGGTCGCGGAAATTACTGACCCGTTTTTGGGCCTCAACATCCCCCGAGCGCTGGCTTAATTCCTGCAGCTTGGCAATGTCCTTGTCGATTTCACTCCATGCCTTGTCGTAATCCCGCTTGGCATTGCTAAAACCTTGCTGGTCGGTTGCCAACAGGAACTCGCGAATCTTGCTCATCGTCAAATTGGTCTGGCTGGCAAGGTCTTTGGCACAGGCAATTTCGGGAATTCTGGCGGTCACCAGCACTTCCTGCGCCGCTACCATCGTCGACATCTTGAAATAGGTGACACCCGTAACCAGAAGCACAAATGACAATACGATGGCAAAACCAAAAGCGAGTTTCTTTCCTAAAGACAGTCTCATAATTTTCCCCGCTACTTTGGCGCAGGCAAGAACGGCGCTTGGCGCGGCGAAGCTACCGGACAAGAATCGGCGGCCAAGCAGCTCTCTACCCCGCGCTCGCGGAAGGCAGCACCGACCAGCTCATCGGCAATGTCAGGAGAGCAGGAGCTCTGCTTCGCGGTGGGGTGCCTCTTCCCAATCCGTTCCCATCCACTTTCAGGGGACGATTCCTTCGCTTTGCGATTAAGCTCCAGTGCAGTCACAGAGATGGCCAGCAATCCCAGTACGACTGCGTCCAGCCTGGCGACCAATATGTCGGCTGCCAATTGGAAATGGATGAGCAGCCAACTGCCCGGCAGGAGCAGTATCGCCAGCAACCCGAGTCCCAGTGCCTGTTTACGCAAGAGTTTCAAGGTATCCTCCTCGACTACGCCCTCAGGGTTTCCAACCGTTACTCCAAGGTGTTCCTGCGGTGCCTCCCGCAGTTAGAAACCACTACCACTGTGGATATCGGCACGATTTGTTCAAGCATGAGCCAAAAGGGGAATCAAAAGGGCAATTCTGCTGGGGGTTACGCTTACGCCTCTGGCCCAGACCTTCTCACTACAAGGGACGCAAACGACAGGACGGAGGAGTAAAACGGTGGGGGACCGTCAAGTCGGTCACATCTGGGGCCTGAAAAATGCGGCCAGCGCCATTCCACGCCGTGGGCATTGCTAAACTTCTGCGCCGACCTCTCGCCGGAGGGCCATTTACCGCTGTGCGTACATCACGAAGCCAGGCTCTTGCGAAGCAGGATGGTGGACTTCAATCGCCGTAACCGGTTCAATCCAGTTCTGATACGTATCGGAAAAAACGCAAGTGCCCTGCTTCACGGTGTAGACATTCAGGACAGCCAGCGCGACAACCACCACGAGTGCCAGTGTGCTTGCGACTATTACGGTCACTCTGCGCGTCAATGTGTTGAGCATGTATGAGCCTCCGGGTCGCGTATTCCAATCCATTCAATGCTCCAGAGGATTGGACAAGGCCATCAAACCGCATTTTCCTAGGGGGCAAAATCCCTCGTTTGGATGGGCGTATCCCCCATTTGGGGGATATAAGCCGGTTGCGGCCACATCCTAACTGCCAGCACACACCTGTAGCCGACCGTCCGTTTCGGTAGGAGCTTTATCAATTCGCGAAGGCGATACTATGTGCTTGACAAAAAAGTTTCTACGGCATGAAATGTAAAATGTGAAATTTCACGCGCCTCCTCTTGAAGTACTTGCGGATCTGCCTCAGCAACAGGGACTTAACGATCAGGTCTATGACCTTTTGAAGGATGCCATAACCCAGCACAAGCTGCCGGCCGGAAGCAGGTTGGACGTAAATGATCTGGCGGAACACTGGCAAGTCAGCCGGACCCCAGTTAACGATGCCATTCAACGGCTCATGGCTGGGGGGCTAGTGTCGGTAGTGCCGCGGCGGGGAACGTTTGTTGCCAGTTTGGACGTCAATGACATCCTCGAACTTATGGATGCCAGGCTCATGTTCGAACTGAGGGCCGCAGAACTGGTGGCCGGACAAATGAATGCCCGGCGCCTGAAGCAGATGAAAGACATCCTGCTGGCCCTGGATGAGCTGCTGCGAGAACCAAGCGTGAATGTTGCCCGCTATAGCGCCCTTGATCTGGAGTTTCATTTCCTTCCGATTTCCTGGATGAAGAACGGCAAAATCCAAAAGATGTACCAGGCGCAGAACTTCCAGTGGTACATGACGCGACTGCGCAGATCGACTGCGGGGCAGGCGGAGCACTGGAAGATCTATCAGGCCTATGAGTGCGGCTCGTTGGAGGCCGTGAAGAAGGCGCTAACGGACCATATCGAGGCGGGCAAGGCCAGCGTGCTGGCGGCGAGCCAAGGCGGCGCTCCCAGGTCCGACCTGTCCAGCCATTCCATTTCGTAAGGTCAGGAACTGCCATGTGCGCAACGACTTTTGCCGGTCCGGGCACACCCACGGTTACCGAGATGCACGTTATCCCCGTAGCCGGGCACGACAGCATGTTGTTCAACCTTTGCGGAGCGCATGGTCCTTTCTTCACGCGCAACCTGGTGATCTTGAAAGACAATTCCGGCCGAACCGGCGTGGGAGAGGTCCCGGGCGGCGAGGGTATCCGGCAAACGCTGGAAAGAGCGAAACCCATTGTCGTTGGGCAAGCGATAGGCCTGTACAACAACGTCCTCAACACGATGCGCCAACAGCTGCTGGGGAGGAACGCGGCCGGCCTGCAGTCGACCGTACACCAGGTCACCTCCACGGCCGAAGCCGCCGTGCTCCGGCAACCGCATGAGATCAACCTGCGTGCGGATAATGTATTGACCGCCGTGGAAGCCGGGCTCCTGGACCTGCTCGGGCAATTTCTCGGCGTGCCGGTCGCCGCCCTGTTAGGTACCGGGCAGCAGCGCACGTCAGTTCGCATGCTGGCTTACCTGTTCTACATCGGCGACAGCCGCAAGACTGATCTGCCCTACCGCAGAGATCCATCGGCCAAAGAAGACTGGTTCCGCCTTCGCCACGAAGAGGCAATTACTCCGGCTGCCGTGGTTCGCCTAGCCGAAGCGGCGCGCGAACGTTATGGCTTCAGTGATTTCAAGCTCAAGGGCGGGGTCATGCGAGGCGGGGAGGAGATGGAGGCGGTCGCTGCCCTGGCGAAGAGATTTCCCGGGGCACGCATCACCATTGATCCGAATGCGGCGTGGTCGCTGGAGGAGGCGATCAGCCTGTGCCGTGAGCCAGGCAATCTGGCCTATGCGGAAGATCCTTGTGGTCCGGAACAGGGGTATTCGGGGCGAGAAATCATGGCGGAGTTCCGCCGCGCCACCGGCGTGCCGACCGCGACCAACATGATCGCCACCGACTGGCGGCAGATGGGACACTGCATCCAACTGCATGCCGTCGACATTCCGCTCGCCGATCCGCATTTCTGGACCCTGCAGGGGTCGGTGCGGGTCGCGCAGATGTGCCACGAGTGGGGCCTGACCTGGGGATCCCACTCGAATAATCACTTCGATGTCTCGCTGGCCATGTTCACCCATGCCGCCGCGGCGGCTCCCGGTGAGATCACCGCAATCGACACCCACTGGATCTGGCAAGAGGGCACGGAACGCCTTACGAAAGAACCCTTGCGGATTGAAAGCGGGGCGGTCCAGATGCCCCAAACCCCTGGTCTTGGCGTAGAGATTGACCTGCAACAGGTGGAGAAGGCGCACCAGCTCTACTGCAAACTGGGGCAGGGCGCACGGGACGACGCGGTGGCAATGCAGTATCTGATTCCGGGCTGGAAATACGACCCCAAGCGTCCCAGCCTCGACCGCTAACGGGCAGGTTCACTCTCTTTCGACTCCGTAACACTGGGAGGCAAGCAACGTGGAAACCGCCGTGGAGAACAAGCCCATTCCCAACCAGCGCTGGCTGCGAATCATTCCGCCCACCATCGTTGTCTACATCGTGGCCTACATGGACCGAATGAATATTGGATTCGCCATGGCCGGAGGGATGAACGAGGCTTTGCACATATCCATGACGATCGCCGGACTGGCCGCGGGCATTTTCTTCTTCGGTTATATGGTGTTGCAGATTCCCGGCGGCCATATGGCGGAACACGGCAGCGCCAAGAAGTTTATTGCCTGGACGATTATCGCCTGGGGTGGAATCTCGACCCTCACCGGCTTGGCGCAGAACGAATGGCAATTGCTGACCATGCGATTCTTGCTCGGCGTAGCGGAGGGTGGATTGTGGCCGGCGATTCTGGTCATCATCGGCAATTGGTTCCCGGCCAAGGAAGTCGGGCGCGCCAACGCTTTCTTCATGAGCAACCTGGCGGTTTCAGCGATTATTACCAATCCGCTATCCGGCTGGATCATCGCCCACTTTAGCTGGCGCTACGTTTTCATTCTGGAAGGCCTGGTTTCGATCGCCCTGCTTTTTGTCTGGATGCCTCTCATCAGCGACCGCCCCGAGCAGGCGAAGTGGATCTCTGCCGAAGAGAAGGAATACCTGGTCAATACCCTGCGCCAGGAGCGGGAAGCGCTGCTGAACAACAGGAACGCGCCACCACGGGTATCTTATAAGGAACTGCTGGCCAGCAAAGACTGCTGGATGATGATCCTGATCTATTTCTGCTATGCGAACGGCCAGTACGGGTTCCTGCTCTGGCTGCCGACCATCATCAAGCACCTGACCAAGATGGGCATGACCAACGTGGGTCTGCTCAGCGCCATACCGTACTTGACGGGGCTGCTGGGACTCTATGTTTTCGCCGTCTTCTCCGACCGAAGTTTGAATCGCAGGTTTCACACGGCGGTCACGCAGTTCGGGTTCGGGATCAGCTTTTTCCTCGCCACCCAGTTCCCCAGGCACGTTTGGCTTTCCTACTTCCTGTTGGTTGTGACTGGGCTCTTCACCAAAGCCGTATCCAGTAATTTCTGGACCATCCCGCCACTGCTGTTTCCTCCCGGTGTGGCTGGAGGAGCCCGAGGAATCATCAATGCAATTGGTAATCTGGGCGGGTTCCTTGGACCGTTCCTGGTGGGATGGATCGGGACGCTGTTTGGCATGAGCGCCGGAATCGGTGCGCTGGTCTTCTTCCTGATGGCCGGCGGCATCTTGACTCTGTTTCTGCCCGGTGTGACGGCCGGGAAGAACCCCCTCCCTAAGTCCGCCGCAGTCGCACATGGGATAAAATCCCGCCCAGAAAACATGAAAACAGGTTAGTCGCGCTGGTCTCCAGACCGGCTGTGCTGGCAGCGCCCACGTCGGCGGCATGCTCGTGCGCGGGCCAGAGGCCTAATGTCGCTTACTTTGCCAATCACGGTGGATTTGGTCGTGCAACACGTGTCAGGGCACGACTTTAGTCGTGCCGAAAAACGCATAATAGGGCTGGGCTTTTAGCCCCTGTGCTGCTTGAGACAATGGACAGGGGCTAAAGCCCACTCAACTGGGGACCGTTGCGGCACGACTAAAAGTCGTGCCCTGACACGTGTCGCATTTTCCAATAGTTCCGAAAAGTAAGCGACATTAGGCCAGAGGCCCCCGCCACAGCCGGTCTGGAGGCCAGCGCCACATTTTCAGGGCAGAGAGAGATCTTGCTTCGCTGTCTTCGGGACACCGCTGACGAAAGACGCGATGCCATCGAACGGGTCTCCACCGAGCGCGGCTTTCGCGAATTCGTCATTGGGCTTACCTCGTTTATCAAGCAGAAGGAAATTGCCGGGCTGTTCACCTCCACCACGCCCAGCCTGCTGGGCGGGGCTTCGGTGACCGAATCCCATATCTCCACCATCACGGATTCCATTATTTTGCTTCGCTATGTCGAGATGTTTGGCGAGATTCGCCGCGGGATTACCGTGCTCAAAATGCGCGGGTCGCGCCACGAGAAAAACATACGGGAAATCACCATCGATGAACGAGGGCTGCATATTGGCCACCCTTATCGGGAAGTAAACGGAATCCTTTCCGGCAATCCGGCCCACGTACCTTCTTCGGAACTCGACCGGATCAGTTCGCTGTTTGCCCAGGACGGGGAGGCCTGAAAGACGACGTATGCAATGCGCCGGCAGGAAACCCGAAGAACCCGACCGGGTTCTGATCGACAAGATTTCCGATGGCATTGTGGTAACCGACCGGGACGGCATGGTCCTGTTTGTCAATCCCGCGGCGGAAGAACTCTTCGGCCGGTCGCGGCACGAATTGCAGGGAGAAGCGCTCGGCCTGCCGCTGGATCGTTTCATTCCCGAACGCTTCCGGCAGGCGCACCGCCGGCACATCAGACTGTTTGGCGCCGCGGGCATCACCAGCCGTTCCATGCATACGCCCGGTGAGTTGCGCGGGCTGCGCTTGGACGGGCACGGGTTTCCCATGGAGGCCACCATCTCGCAGGTAGCGGTGGGCGGGGAAAAGCTCTACACCGTCATCCTGCGCGACGTCACCCAGCGGAAGCAGACCGAAGAGGCGCTGATTCAGAGCGAGAAGATCGCCACCCTGGGCCGTTTACTCTCGAGCATTGCCCACGAGATGAACAACCCGCTGGAAGCGGTGATGAACCTTCTCTATCTGGCCCAAAGCAGCGCTTCCCTGGACCCGGCGACGCGCCAGTACTTGGAGATGGCAGTTGCGGAGCTGTCGCGCGCGGCGCAGATTTCGCGGCAGACTCTGGGCTTCTCCAAAGGCGGAAGCAAGCGCATGCGCTTTCAGCCAACGCAGATGCTGAGCAGCCTTTTGGCCTTGCTGGAGCGAAAGCTTGAGAAGAAGGCGATCGTCTGTGAGAAGGAATTTTTCACGGACATGGAGATCTGGGCCGTGGAAAACGAGGTGCGGCAAGTATTCTGGAATCTGTTAACCAATAGTATCGATTCGACTCCCGCGGGCGGGCGTATCCGGCTGCGGGTCTCCCGGGCGCGTTCCCACCAGGATTATCCCGGCATCCGCATCACGGTTGCCGACAACGGCCATGGGATCAGCGCCCCTCACCGCCCCCACATTTTCCAACCCTTCTTTACCACCAAGGAGACCGGCAACGGTTTGGGCTTATGGGTGGTCAGTGAGGTCGTCAAAAAGCACGGCGGCTCCATTCGTGTCCGTTCCCGAACGGGCCCGGGCAAACCGACCGGAACGGTGTTTTCTGTTTTGCTTCCGGCCAAGCCGTAAGACGGAAGCTCACTTATCGAACTGGCGCAAGAATTCCAGCATTGCCGGATTGGCTTTGTCAATTTCTTTGAAATTGGCGACGTGGCCAAGAATCGAGTCGAAGCTAAACATTTTGGCGCCGGGAATTCCCATGACAATGGGAATGATCTCCGTCATCTGGGGATAGAGCTGGTCTCCATTTACCCCAATGACCAGGGTCTTGGCCTTGACCTTGTGCAGGCTGGCCCGCACATCGAATCGCATCATGGCTTCGTTGCGCCAGATGATGTCGTTGGCATCCATGTTCTCGCTGCCCATGCCGGCGTTCTCGATGCCCTTCATCACCGCCTCGGGCGTGCGGAACTGAACCTGGTAATAGGCGGGAGCGAAGTACCAGAGATAGGTGCCCATGAAGCCGCGCCGCAGGCCATCGGCCGGCTGCTGCGTGTAGTTGCCGTTCTGATACGCCGGGTCGGATTTGATGGCCTCGTTCATCAGTCCCATTCTGCCAACGTTGCGGCCGGTGGTGGCGGCGCCGGTAGCGATGGGAATCGCCCAATCCATGAAGTCGGGAAATTGCGTGATCCACTGCAGGGTCTGCGTCCCGCCCATGCTCCCCCCGGCCACGCCCAGCAGATGCTTGATGCCGAAGACTTTGGTCACCAGCAGGTATTGGGCATTGATCATGTCCTCGACCGTGTACTTGGGGAATTTCGGACCCAGCCCGGAGGTCGATGGCGCGGACGAGCCCGGCGAACCCAGGGCGCTGGGAAAGATGATGAAGTACTTGGCCGGGTCCAGGGGCTTGCCCTGGCCGAAAACCTTGCCGTAGTTCGTGGGTCCCTGGATATAGCTACCGCTCCAGCCGTGGCACCAGACGACGGCATTGACGATGTTTCCGGAAGCGTCTTTCTTCGGCGCACCCAGGGTGGCGTACTCGACCTTCATCTCGCGAAGCACTTCTCCCGAGGTCAACTTGAAATTTTTCACCACGAAATACTGCGGCTTTACGTCAAATCCCTCCGCCCCGGCGTAGGCTACGCATACCGCAGCGAAAAGAACCGTCATGAAGGCAAGCTGAAGCACGCGCTTATTCCTCACACTTCCTCCTTCTTATTTCCCTTTGGCGTTGGATCAAGTCAGTCCAGAAACTTTTATCAGGAAAAGGACAACTGGGGAAGGGTAAAGCACCAAGGGAGAATAGCGAGGCAGATGCGTTTCGCGCTCGTTTTCCGCTGAAGACTATCTGCGGATTGCCGATCATAAAGGTAGGGCACACGCATACCAGCGTGTAAGACCATAGTTCTATTAATCCGGGACCAGCGGAGGCGATGGCGATGGGACAAATCAAAGGATTGCTGGTGGTTATCACTTTGGGAATTCTCAGCGCTTGCGGCGGTGGAGTGGGGAGCGGGGCGAACGACCCCGGCTCGGGAGCGCGCGTGGCCAGCATTTCCGGCACGGTCACGTTCAAAGGCAATCCATTGTCCGGCGTGACGATTTACGCCTTGCTGACCAATAACAGCACAGTGGTCCAGACGACCACCACGGATGCGAATGGCAATTACACCCTTTCTAATTTGTTGGCCGGCGGAAATGTACCTACCGAATATCAGTTTTGGGCCATAAAGACGGGATACGGATTTTACCCCTCCCCCAGCAGCGGGGCCACAGTGATGCGCGGCCCGATGAACGGTCAGTTTGCCGGACTTAATACAGGCAATCCCCCCATCGTTTTTGCCGTGCTCGACTGGGTGCCGGCTGTTTACAGCTCCTTGAGCGGAGCCAATTTCACCGCGTACAACGGCAGCAACCCGCTGGTAAGTATTTCCGCCACGGGCCAAACCACCTCTTATGTTGCCGGCGATGACGGTGCGCTGCGCAAGGGAACCGCTTGGCCGGCAACACGTTTCACCGCCAACGGAGACGGGACCGTTACAGATAATCTTACCGGCCTCATCTGGCTGCAAAATGCAGGCTGTTTCAGCCCTGCGACCTGGCCCAACGCGCTGGCGGCGGTCAATCAGTTGGCCAGCGGACAGTGCGGCCTGACGGACGGCTCCGTTGCGGGCACTTGGCGTTTGCCGAACCTGATCGAACTCGAGAGCCTGGTGGATGTCTCTGCCAGTAACCCGCCTCTTACCCCAGGAAACCACTTTTCTAACGTCTCGACCGGAATCTACTGGACCTCAACTGCCTATTATGGAGGCGAAGCCGGTTCCACTTACGCCTGGACCATTCGTTTCAGCGATGGGGAGTACGTTAACGATGGGTCCTCAAACGTCATGGCCACTTCCCAAAATGCGGTTTGGGCGGTTAAGGGCACTACCGGGGGCACCGTGAAGCTGCAAGCCACCGGATTCAATGTGCCCTATGTGAGCGGCGACGACGGAACTCTCCAGAAAGGGGTGGGCCTGCCCTATCCGCGATGGCTCGACAATGGAAACGGAACCGTCACCGACATCATGACGGGGTTGACCTGGCTCAGGCAGGCCAATTGCATCAACCAGTCCTGGACCGCAGCCGTCGCGGCCGTAAACAATTTGGCCAGCGGCCAATGCGGATTGTCGGACGGTTCGGTAGCGGGCCAGTGGAGAATGCCCAACCGGAATGAAATGCAAAGCATGGCGGATCGGCTGCAAGCCAACGAAGGCGCATATTTCGACTACACCATTCTGAACCTGGATAACACGGTTTATCAGCCGCCGATCTTTACCAATTTCGTGGAGGGCCAATATTACTGGACTTCCACCACCGATGCGGCCAATACCAATGACGCCTGGACGGTTTTTAGTTGCGATTTCGGCGTCTATCCACAGTCCCAGGGCAACACGGGATATACCCTCGCGGTGCGGTAGTTGCCTGGAACGGCGGGCGCCCGGAGCGGAAAGCGACAGCTCTTACCCCGGAAACCAGGCAAGAGCGAAGCCGCGAGTTGCTGTGGTGCCAGAAGGCAATCTCGAAATCCAGCTCCATACACTGGGAAAAGCCCGCTTGGCAAGCGCCCCAGCTCAGGCCGTTTTTCCAAAGTGACGGCGCACATCGGTTCCGCGAATCCAAAAGATGGCGTCTTCGGCGACATTGGTCGCATGATCGGCCACGCGCTCCAGGTTGCGGGCGATGCTAATCGTATGCAGCGCCTGGCGCAGGAACTGGGGAGACGACTCCATGGCGTGGTTCATGGCGCTAAAGATGTCATGGTTCATCTTATCTATCTCGTCGTCGCGCGCCAGAATCCGCTGGGCAAGGTCGGCATCGCCGGAAACAAACGTCTGCAGGGATTGCCGGACCATGTCCAAGGTGGCGGCCGCCATCTGCGGAATGTCCGCAGCCAACGTGGCGGGGGGCAATTCGATCAATCCCATGACCCGCTGGGCAATATTGACGGCCTGGTCGCCGACGCGTTCCAGATCGGCGTTGCTCTTAATAACCGCCAAAACGAAGCGCAGGTCCACGGCCATGGGCTGCTGCATGGCAAGCAGGTCGAGGGCCAGTTGGTCAATCTCCCGTTCCGCAATGTTGACGTAGGCTTCGTTTTCGAAGACTTTCTGGCAGAGTTCCGGAGCCCGCTCACAGTAGGCGCGAACCGCCTGCTCTACGGCATTCTCCGCCATCTCGCCCATGATGAGCAGCTTGCACTTAAGATTCTCCAGGCCTTCGCGAAAACGCGTCCTTATGGTCATCCACAATCTCCCGAAGATCGTTTCGCCGCTTGCCAGCCGGCGTGGTGGCTTTGCCGGCACTGAGATCGGAAACAGCACGGCATGGAAGATACGCGAACCGCGCAACGCCGCTGAACTGCTTTGATGCGCAGAAGGTGCTCAGGGTCGCACGCGAACAAATCGATAGCCTGCAGAACAGAATTCCGCAACAGAGACGCTGCAATAGTCGGCCGACAGCGGCAACCGTCCCTCTAATTTGGCGCATCCCAATTGCATTCTGCAGTTACTTCTCTGCTTGGTTTCTGGCAGAGCTTAGGGATTAAGCGGAGATGGCCGTGTTGATTCGTTCCGTGCTTTCGCGATTTTGCTATATGGTGGCTTTCGGCGTTGTTCTCTGCCAAACACCGAAGGCGACCGGCATAGCTTCGGTTCAGCTGGGGGAGCTACGATTTCGCGAACCAAAGGTGGAGAACCAAACTCCGGCTCAGCCGAATTTCACCGGTAAAGGACGGCAGGTTTCGGTTCGCCTGCGCTCCGGCGTTCTGGCCGCCAGCGTAAATTGGGCGGTGGATGATGTGACCTCCCTCGACCTGCTGCGCGGCTACATCGAGTACCGCCCCGATGCCGACCGGCGCGGTTCCTGCCCGAACATTCGTTTCGTCCAGGTCGCCAAGGTGGAACGCGGTGGCGGTTTAGACTACGACTGGCAGGGACTGGAAGAACACCGAAACCTCCTGCGCACCTCCCACCAGATGGGCCCCGGAGTAAAGCCGGGTTACTTTGTCGATCACAGAGCCTCGGCCTGCGTCCCCGGAGCGCCTTGTTCGCCGTATTTCCGTGATTATTGGACGAATGCAAGGGAGTCGCGGGACGGCTTTCAACTGGGGGGGCGTTCGGCTCCGGCTTCGCTAGTGGATTACCCGTTCGGCTGGGAAGTTCTGGAGCAGATTTCCCTGGAGAGTTGCGCGCGCTGTGCGGAGAGCGGGGAGTTTCTGGGTTGCGTCCAGTGGGGCGCCCGCTGGCCGTCCCAGGGCCGGCGCGACATTTTTCCAATCCGCATCCAAGCGGCTCCCTCCCAAACGTTTCTCGCAGCTTTGCGAAGATTCGAGGAATTCTACCGGCTGAAGAAGCCCTCAGAACCACCAAGGATCGCCAGTGCGTTCTGAGCGGCTGCCAACGGAGCCAATCCTCCACCCAATCCCGACGGCGCGGTGGTGCGCGAGCTTGCGATCACGCGACCACTTCGCTTCCGCAACTACCGAGGCGGCCGGGGAGCACCGGGCGCTTGAGAAAAGCCATCCACACCGGAAGGAAAAGTCACGATGAAGCGTCACCACCCGTCCTTAGCTATCAGCATAGCCCTAGCAGTGCTGGCTGGTTTGTTGTGCGCAGCAGGTTGCAGTTCCGGATCGACTGTCGCCGCGAACTCGCCGACGGCGAGGCCTACGGCGGTCTTAGGCGCCGCCGGGAGCACCTTTATTGCCCCGCTCATGGGCCGATGGGTCAGCGCTTACCGACAGATCCACCCTGCGGTTGAGATTAACTATCGGCCAATCGGAAGCGGCGGCGCCATCGAGGAGATGAAGAAAGGATATCTGAGCTTCGGCGCCACGGATGCGCCGTTGAACGACGACGAAGCCAAGGAGATGTATCCGGTGGTCCAGGTCCCGGTCAGCGCCGGGCCGGTTTGCATCATTTACAACTTACCCAATCTGCAGGCCCCGCTCCGACTCAGCGCCCAGACCTTGAGTGGCATTTATCTCGGGAACATTATCAGTTGGCAGGATCCGGCGATTGCGAAAGATAATCCGGGAGTAAAGCTGCCCAGAGCGGCGGTCATTGTCGTGCATCGTTCGGAGGGCAGCGGCACCACCAACATTTTTACTTCGTACCTGGCCAAGGTTAGTCACGATTGGTCCTGGAAGTCGGGACACGGATTATCGGTCACCTGGCCTATCGGTCTTGGCGCCCAAGGCAGCACCGGGGTGCTCGCGCTGGTCAAACAGACCTCGGGAACGATTGGTTACCTGGAGTTGAACTATGCCAAGGAGAACGGCGTGCCGGTGGCTTCCGTTCAGAACCAGTCGGGCCGCTACGTCCAACCCAGTCCTGCCTCCGCCGCGGCGGCAATCGCTGCCTTCAGTGGCGCCCTGGCGAAAGACGTACGCGCGCCCATTGTCGATCCGCCCGCTTCCGCCGCCGACGCCTATCCGATTTCTGGATTGAGTTTTGTCCTGATACGCAAGGACCGGCCGGATACCGATCAGCAGGTGGCGGTCAGGGACTTTATCATCTACGCCATTTCCGTGGGCCAGGGATCGGCGGAAGAACTTTCTTACGCGAAATTGCCAGAAACGGTCCAAAAACAAGGCCAGCAACTGCTCAATCAAATGACCGCCAACGGTCAATCCCTGAAATGAAAGACCGGAGTCTTCACGGGACTGATTGCAAGAAATAGCCCCTGGAAATTGCCTGCGGTGGTCTTCGAGACGCACCGCAATTGCGAGGAACTCGATATGGCGACATCCATTCGGATAAACGAATCCCCCGCCGTCCGCGCGAAACTGTCTCGCTCCCCGGGCAAGATCGGTATGCTGGTTTTTGCGGCGATCCTGGCGATCGGAACCATCTATTCTGCGGTCCACCTGTTCTCCGACCTGCACACGGTCCGCAGCGCCTCGGTGCTGCCGTTCGTGCTCCTCGGCGTTGCCCTGCTGATCGCGCTTGGCTTTGAGTTCGTGAACGGGTTCCACGATACCGCGAATGCCGTGGCCACGGTGATTTACACGCACTCGCTGGAACCGCATATTGCCGTCGCCTGGTCCGGCTTCTGGAATTTTCTGGGGGTGCTTGCCTCGTCCGGACTGGTTGCCTTCGCCATCGTCTCGCTGTTGCCGGTCGAACTGATTCTGCAGGTCGGCAGCAAAGCGGGATTTGCCATGGTATTCGCGCTTCTGGTAGCCGCCATAATTTGGAACCTGGGTACGTGGTACTTTGGCTTGCCGGCTTCCAGCTCGCACACCCTGATTGGCTCCGTCATAGGTGTCGGCATCGCCAACCAGCTCATGTCGGCCAGGAGTGGCACCTCCGGCGTGGATTGGGGGCAGGCGACCAGCATCGGCAAATCGCTCTTGCTCTCGCCCCTGGTTGGTTTCGGGGTTGCCGCCCTTTTGCTGCTGGCCGCCAAGGTGCTGCTCCGCAACGAAAAGCTTTATCGCGCTCCGGAAGGCGAAAAGCCTCCGCCGTTCTATATCCGTTGTCTGTTAATTCTCACCTGCACCGGGGTCAGTTTCTTTCACGGCTCCAATGACGGCCAGAAGGGTATGGGGTTGATCATGCTCATCCTCATCGGAACGGTGCCCACCGCTTACGCGTTGAATCACGCCATCTCGTATCAGCAATCGCAGGACTTTATCGCCGTTTCCGAGCAGGCGGCGGCGGCGCTCGACCACTACGTCACTTCCGACGAGGTGATTGGAGACCCCCACGAGGTCCTCACCGATTACGTTCGCACTCACCATTTCACCGCCAATACCATGGTGGCGTTGCGTACTCTGGTGCATGACATCGGGGCGGAAACCGGCAACTTCAAAGAGTTGCGGAACATCCCCAACGACCGCGTGCGCAACTTCCGCAACGACCTGTATTTGATTGGCGAGGCGCTCCGGCTGATGCAAAAGACCGGGGTGCCGAAGTTCTCGGCGTCGGATGCCGTTATTCTGGCCAACTATAAGCGGTACGTGGATAGCTCTACGCGCTTTATTCCGAACTGGGTAAAAGTGGCCGTCGCCATGGCGCTCGGTCTGGGCACCATGGTGGGATGGAAGCGGATTGTGGTTACGGTCGGCGAAAAAATCGGCAAGCAACACCTGACCTATGCCCAGGGGGCGGCCGCCGAAATTACTGCCATGGCCACCATCGGCGCGGCCGACGGCTTCGGACTGCCAGTGAGCACGACTCATGTACTCTCTTCCGGCGTAGCCGGCAGCATGACGGCCAACCGTTCCGGAATTCAGATGGGCACGGTACGCAACCTGGCTCTGGCCTGGGTGCTGACTCTACCGGTGGCGATGGTGCTTGCCGGCTTCTTGTTCTGGGGTTTCCGGCAAATATTCTAGGCAGGGTTGGTCCAGTCCAGGACCGCCAGCAAGGTGCGCTTCTGCGGATTCCGGTTGATCTGCCGGAGCGGCCGTGCCGATCAATGCCGCCTCCTGCCGAATACCCCCGCTAATGCTGGACGGGCTCCATCGGAGTCCAGTTGCCTTTAAATGCAGGATCGGAGTTCGGATTGAAGAGAGCGGAATCGCTCCCTACCTTGAGACGTTTTGCCCTTTCGACAATAATTGTTCAGCAGAGCAAGGAGTAACGCAATGAAGGTATTGCCGGCCGGGGCCAAGGCCCCGGATTTCCGATTACCCACCGTGAGCCACGGAGTGCTCTCGCTGGCCGATGCGCTGCACCGCGGTCCAGTGGTGTTGAGTTTCTTCAAGATTTCCTGCCCGACGTGCCAATATGCATTGCCCTTTCTGGAACGCATCGCGCAAGGCTATCGCGGCCAGTCCGTCACCGTGATGGGCGTGTCGCAGAATTCCCGGGAAGACACGAAGCGCTTCCAAAAAGAATATGGCCTCAGCTTCCCGATTGGGTTGGACGATCCCGCGAACTACAAAGTGTCGAATGCATTCGGGCTGACGTACACGCCCACCACTTTCCTGATCGCGGCAACCGGAGCCATTGAAATATCCAGTGAGGGCTGGTCGTTGGCTGAGATCTCTGCCATCAACAATAAGATTTGCGCGACATTACAGGCGCCCCCAGCGGAAATCATCCATGCCGGTGAGGTGGTGGCGGAATTCAGACCGGGCTGACACTCGCTAAGTTGACCCGCGGTCGCGGGGTTAGGCCATCCAAGGCACGACGGAGGGGGCCTCTTGTCATCCCGACCCTGAGCGAAGCGAAGGGGAGGGATCTGCAGTTTTCTGGGTCATACACTGAAGCCGGAACTAGTGGACGGCATCCCGTCCTAGTGCCGTCCTCAATACGCGGCGCAGTCTCTAAAAGCCTCATACATTGCCACTACGTTTTCGACTGGCACGTCCGGCGTAATATTGTGAACCTGGGCGAATACGTAGCCGCCGTCACGCTTGAATATCTCCACGTTGGTCTTCACCGCGCGTCTTACTTCTGCGGGAGAGGCAAACGGAAGCGTGTGTTGGGTATCGATCCCGCCGCCCCAAAAGGTCAGCCGCTCGCCGAATTCTTTCTTGAGTTCTGCCGCATCCATTCCCTTGGCGGTGATTTGCACGGGGTTGATGGCATCGACGCCGATTTCGATCAAATCAGGCAGAATTTTCCTTATGGCTCCGCAAGCATGGAGTAAAAGCTTGCAATTACCCTTCTCCTTAATATGTTTATAAAGAATTGCCTGCCTTGGCTTGATCATCTTTCGGTACAAGGCCGGAGACAGAAGAAGCGTTTCCTGAGTTCCCAGATCGTCCGCAACCTTTACCACGTCAATATGTTTGCCGATCCGGCTCAGAATGAAGTCCGTCCATCGCAAATAATGATGGAGCACCCGGTCCAGGAGGGCAGCGCCCAGGCCGCCGTCGGCGGCGATATCCATATAGAATTCCGCGGCCCCTCTCAGCCACGACGGCAGCCCAAACAGGGGCTCTCTGAAACCTTCCAAAACCAGACAATACTTGCCCTGGTAAGCCTTGATGCGTTCCTCCAGCCCGTCCAGCATGGCCTCTGAGGGCGTAAAGAACCGATATTTTTCCAAATCCTCGACGGTTCTTGCGGCCGCCAAAGGGTGGCTGTAGAAGTTGAAGTAATTGCGGTCGGGATTTTCCGTGTAGCCGATACCCCATTGGTCGGTGTAAACGCCTGTGGCCTCGTCATATTTCCAAGGCTCTTCGGAAAAATAGATCGACCGGGTATCAGAGCCGTAATAGTCGAGAATACGTTCGTCCGGGATGACCACCTTTTGATTGAGGGATTTGACCTCGCTGCCTTTGTCCTCCAACCCGAGATACTGTTTCAGTCTCCTCTCGACAGTGACATGCATTGAGGTACAGTTGGTGCCGCCAATGTCCAGAGGAACTTGGTCGAGCTGCTCATGGTTCAACGCCGCCAATACTCTTTCTCTCGACGTCGGCATCGGTTGCTCCTTCCGGTCTGCTTTGGGACGGCATTGTACGACGGCCCGGTAAGAGCCTCAATGGGTTTACACGGCGATGATTGCGGGGACCCACTCGGCGGCTGGCGGCGCAGACACAGGCCTGCCATAATTCGGCATTGCGGACTCGGCCCTTGGAAGGAGCTACGTCTTGCACATCACCCCGATTGAGGAACTCGTAGCCCGGAAGCAACGCCTCCAGCAACTGCTTCAGGACAAAGGGATCGATGGAGCGATCCTCGTGCAGCGCGCCGACCTGTTCTATTTCTCCGGCACGGGACAGGATGGACACCTGCTGGTGCCGGCGCAGGGCGAACCGGTTCTGCTGGTACGGAAAAACCTGGATCGCGCGCGCCGGGAAAGCCGGCTGCCGGTGGTAGAGAAATTTTCCGGGTCCAAGAAACTGCCCGGCGCCGTCCGGGCAAATTTCCGCCAACTGCGGAAGCTCGGAATGGAACTGGATGTTTTGCCGGCGAATCACTATCTGCGCTTTCAGGCTATGTTTCCGGAAGCGGAAATCGTGGATGTTTCTCCCCTGATCCGTCAGATCCGGATGATTAAATCGGAGTACGAAATTGGCAAGCTGCGTGAGGCCGCCGCCATAAGTGACCGCTTCTTCGCGAAGGTGCCGGAGTTGCTGGAACTTGGGATGAGCGAGTGTGCGGTGGCGGGAAGGCTCGAAGGTTACTATCGCAGCCTGGACCACCAGGGCTTCGTGCGGTTGCGCAGCTTCAATCAGGAAGTTTTCTACGGCCACCTGATGTCAGGCGGGAATCTTGCGGCCCCCAGTTACTGCGACAGCGCCACCGGCGGCAGCGGCCTCAATCCCTCGTTTCCGCAGGGTGCGGGGAGAAAGCTCCTTGCTCCCGATGAGCCGATCATGGTGGATTTCGTAGCCGTGCACGACGGATATATGGCCGATCAAACCCGGATATTCGCTTTCGGCCGGCTTTCCCAACGCCTGCTCGAGGCGTTCGCGGTGGCGCTCCGGATCGAGCAGTACCTGAAAGAGAACGCTATTCCCGGCGCGCGGTGCGCGAAGCTGTTTGCGGCCACGCAACAGCTCGCCGCTCAAGCCGGGTTCGCCGATCATTACATGGGATACGACGAGCGAGCGCTGTTCGTCGGTCATGGAGTCGGCATTGAACTGGATGAATGGCCGGTGATTGCTCGCGGCATCGACACCCAATTGGAAGAAGGCATGGTGGTTGCCATAGAGCCGAAATTCCTTTTTCCCGATATCGGCGTGGTGGGATTGGAGAATACCTGGGTGGTTAGATCGGGCGGTCTGGAGGCGCTTACCCAACTCTCCGGCGAGATTACGTATTTGCAAGCGTGATTACTGCCTTCCGGCGGCCACTTCGTCCGCAATCGGCGCCGCCTTGCCGGCCTTGACGGTGAACAAGGTCACCAGCGCTCCAGAAAAAGCCAGCAGCGCCAGTCCGCAGAGCCCGCCCTTGAAACTGTTGGTGAAGTACTTGAACCAACCCACCATGTAGGGCCCCGCCCACCCCCCGAGGTTTCCCACCGAGTTGATAAACGCAATCCCCGCGGCGGCTCCGGCTCCGCTCAGGTAAGCCGATGGGATCGGCCAGAAGGGTCCCTTGACCCCCATAATCCCGATCGTGGCGACACACAGCATGACAATGGCGCCGAGCGTGGGCCCGAGCAAACCGGCGGTTCCCAGTCCCAGCCCGGTAAGCAATAAGCTGGCAATCAAATGCCATTTACGCTCTTTGAGCCGGTCGGAGAAGTAGCCGATGGCCAGCATCCCCAGGCACCCGAATAAATACGGGATGAACATAATCCAACCGGTCTGCATGGTCGAGAACCCCAGTTGCTTGATGATCTGCGGCATAAACATCGACAGGCCATAATTGGAGCCGACGTTGGCGAAGTAGATGAAGCCGAAAACCCACATCATCGGGTTCGCGAACATTTTTCCCACCCGGCTCTCGGTCTTCTTTACCGCGATCTTCTCGCGATCCGTCTCCAGTTGGTGTTCCAGCCAGCGTTTCTCGTTCTCGGTGAGCCACGACGCCTGTGCCGGCTTGTCCGGCAGAGCCAAGAGAACCACCAGGGGCAATAGCACCGCCGGCAGTCCCTCCAGCAGAAACAGCCACTGCCAGCCCTTGAGACCAAGCGCTCCGTTGAGCTGCATGATCCAGGTGGAAACGGGCGCGCCGATGGCCAGCGCCAGGGGAATGCCCAAGTGCCACCGGGAAATCACCCGGGCCCGGTAGCGAGCCGGGAACCAGCAGGTAAGATACAGAATCACGCCGGGCGCGAACCCCGCCTCCGCCACCCCCAGAATGAAGCGCAGCACCAGGAAGCTTCTCGGGCCTTGCACCCAAATCATGGCGCAGGCCGCCACACCCCAGGAGAACAGAATTCGGGCAATCCAGCGGCGGGCGCCCACGCGGGCCAACATCAGATTGCTGGGAACTTCAAAAAGAAAATAACCGATAAAGAAAATGCCCGCCCCGAGTCCGTAGGTGTAGGCGTTGAGCCCGATATCCTTGTTCATCGTCAGGGCGGCAAAGCTGACATTCACCCGATCAACGTAGGCGATGATGAAGAGCAACAGCAACAAAGGCACTAACCGCAAGAAAAGCTTTCGCATGACCTCTTGTTCGTTGACCTGTTCCATCGGCTTCTCCTCCATCGCTTACCGGCAAGCAGGCCCCTGGCTGTTTCGCAGCCAGCACTCCTCGGATGGTTTGCGGAAGTATATGCGCGTTCTGGCTTGCTGAGAAGAAGTTTTGGCCCCTGAGCGTCAAGCGACGTGTTCGTCCTCGTCGTACTCGGGTGGCACATCGTCCGCGGGCACTTCGTGAGTAGTCACCTCGGAAACATCGGGCGACTCGCCCTCTTCGACACCCTCAATAACATCGGCTTCGAAGGCGTTCCCCTCCTCCACCAGTTCCTCTACGCTTTCCGAATCCGCATCCGGCAAATTCGAGATCTGCTGGATGTCGCCCGATTGCCCCCCTGAATCCGGTCCGAGCTCATCCTGCTTATCACGATTGTTTTTGTCAGCCATGGCATTTGCTCCGCATAACTCAGATGCGCCCGGCGAACGAGCCGGGGCCCTGAGGTAAGGACGATCTCAATTCCTACGCACTCCTCGGCGTTCTCGTTGATCCGCCCTAATACGCATCTCCACTTCTGTTCTCGTAATCCCGCACCATCCACGTAGTCCAAAACTATCTTTGCTGCCATAATCCATTCGTGTCCCGCTCGCTGAAAGCGCACATTCTGTTGGTGTTCATCACCTTTGTCTGGGGCTCTACGTTCGTCTTGGTGAAGAACGCGCTGCTGGATTGTACGCCGCAATTGTTCAATGCCGTTCGCTTTGTGGTTTCGGCGCTGGTGCTGGCGCTGGTCTTCCGCCGCCACCTGGCAAACCTTTCCCGGGAAACGCTTTCGGCGGGAGGGCTGGTCGGGCTCTTCTTATGCGCCGGATATCAATTCCAGAATGCCGGACTGAGTTTGACTACCCCTTCGAAGTCAGCTTTTCTCACTGGCATCTCTGTCGTGCTCGTTCCCGTGTTACTGGCTTTGGGTTGGCGAAGAAAAGTGAACCGCTGGACACTTCTGGGAGTGGCCGCTGCTTTGTTGGGCTTGTATCTGCTAGTCGTACCCAGCGGGGAGAGGTTGACCGCGCTGGAGAAGATCAACCTCGGCGACCTGCTGACGCTCGGCTGCGCGCTGGCCTTTGCTTTCCAGATTATTCTGCTGGGACGGGCGGCCCAGAAGCATGCGTTCGAGCAAATCGTCGTGGTGGAAATCGGGACCTGCGCCGTGCTGATGCTGCTTACTGCGCCGCTGCTGGAACCAATGCGCGCGGCGATCTCTCCGACGGTTTTGTGGGCTTTGGGCATCACTACGTTTTTGTCCACCGTGGCCGGCTTTGCCGTGCAGGCGTGGGCGCAGCAGTTCACTCCGCCGGCGCACACCGCCCTGATCTTTTCCCTCGAACCCGTCTTTGCTTGGGCAACGTCCTACGTATTAGCGGGTGAGCGGCTCGGCGCAAAAGGAACGGCCGGCGCGGCTTTTATTCTGGCAGGCGTGGTGCTGAGTGAAATGCTCGGCCAGGTGCGCCAGAGCGAGACGGAACTGGCCGAGGAGGTGCGGTGAACGGCAATGCGGTTTCCCAACGGGTTAAGCATTCCAGAGAGTAGCGCACTCCGGGGCCAGGAATGAGCCTTCTCGCACCATCTTTAGCAATTGGCGGCGGGTGATGCGAAGGTAGTTGGCGGCTGTCTGCTTGTTTATTGGAGGTGCAGTCGGAACATTGCTTCCCGAGGAATCCAATCCGCTCCTGAAGCGGATCTGCGGAAATGACTATGGCCGACGATTGGTCGATAGCATATATACGAACCGGCAGTTTCGAGACCGTGGTGATGGAACCGCCACCTTGTCCATTTGCGGCAAGGGAATAGCTCCCCGTCAGTGACACATCGGCATTCGGAATTCTTCCGCGGTTCTCGTCGCTAACACCTGTCATTCCGCCGTTACCATCGAATTTCATCTGAGCAATGCTGGCAAAATCAGGGCCCAGCGGGGCGAGCGCCTTGCGGGGTACCCACCTTCGTCTCCGACCACTGGCCGTCTTCTGATACCCCCGCCTTCGGCCATTTTCGAATCAGCCGGAGTATGCGGTTGTCGGCCACTCGATGCGCGTGGTCCATGTTGTCGAAGAACCCGCGAATGTCCGCATCCAGTATCCAGTTCACCCGCTGCCGCGTAATACCCACGTTGAGCGCATCCAGCGCCTGATGTGGGCTGCGTCCCGGCCGGAACCCATACGAAAAGCCCAGAAAGTCCACCTCGTATATCTGGTTAAGGACGGTCACCATCGCCTGTTGGACAATCTTGTCCTCCAGTGCCGCAATGCCCAATGGCCGTTGCCGACCATCGGCTTTCGGGATATACACTCTTCGCGAGGGTTGCGCCCGGTATGCTCCGCGATGCACCCGGCCATGAAGATCGATCAGCCGATCCTCCAGGCCTTCCTCATACTCGTCCCACCTTATGCCGTCCACCCCGGGGGGGTGCGACTAGGTGGCCTGGAGTGCCGGGAGGTTACTTGGTCGTCCCGACCATCGGAGCCGGATGCCTCCAGTTTGAATCGCCCCACCATTTGGCGCAGGTCGATGGCAAGGTTCGATAGATCCTCGCAGGCCTTGGCCGACTGCTGCGCTCCAGCCGCGGATTCCTGCGTGATCTTCGCAATCTGTTCTACGTTCGTGCTGATTTCCTCCGCCGTGCTGCTCTGCTGGACGGCTGCGGTGGCGATCTGCGAGATCATATCGCCGACCTGCTGGGCCGCCGTGATGATCTTCTCCAGCGAAGCGCCTGCCTTGGCGGTCGTCTCAACTCCGGCTTCCACCTGCTGGGTGCCTGCCTGCATCTGACTGACGGCCGCGCCGGTTTCCTTTTGCACCGTCTCGATCATCTGGGCGATTTCTTTGGTCGCCTTGGTCGTGCGTTCTGCCAGCTTACGGACCTCGTCGGCCACCACGGCAAAGCCGCGGCCCTGTTCACCGGCCCGTGCCGCCTCGATGGCAGCGTTGAGTGCCAGCAGGTTGGTCTGATCGGCGATGTCGTCGATCACCGCGACGATCTTGCCGATCTGGTCCGAGTTCTTGCCCAGCTCTTCAATGCGTTTGGCGGTGGCGCCCACCGATTCCGCAATGGAGCGCATGTTAGCCAGGGCTTCATTCACGATGACCCCGCCGTGTTTGGCAACCTCGGCGGCTTGCTTGGCAGATTCGGCCGCTTTCATTGAATTGTTGGAGACATCGCCGACCGAGGCGGACATTTTTTGCACCGCGGTGGCCATCTGGGCCGACTGGTCGCTCTCAGCTCTGGAACCTTCGGCGCTCTGCGTCGCGGCAGCGGAAATCTCTTCGCTGGCGCTCGCCACGGTTTGTGCGATCTGTCCGATGGACTGCATCACCTCGCGAAGATTGGTTTGCATTTTATTCATGCTGTTGGTCAAGTCAGCTGTCTCGTCTTGGCCACGCGTGGACAGTTCCGCGCCCGTAAGGTCACCAGCGGCAATGGCGTTCGCTCGTTCGACCACGATCTTAAGAGGGCGCACCACCCCGCGAGTATTCATTGCGGCGATAAGGCCGGCGATGATGACAACGATTATGGAGCCAAAGATGGCGGTTTGCTGCGTCTCTGACCCTGCGGACAATGCCTGCTCATCATCCTGTTTGCCCATCGCGTGCACCGATTCGATCAAATCGCGCAGTGGCTTCTCTATCTCGACCTGCTGGGTCGTATACTGGGCTAATAGGTCCGCTCCCTTCTCCCTGTTGCCCTTCGCAACACTTTCCTCAATTTGATCGCCTAGAGGAACGAGAACCTGGACTCCCTGCGTCGCTTGATCTACCCGTTGTTTGTTTGCCTCGCTCTTAAACTTCGACTTAAGCTGTTGTAGATTAGCCACAGCTTCAACCGCGCGTTTGCGGGCATCCTCACGGTCCGCCCGGAACCTGTCCAACTCAGCCGCGCTGTGGGCCACATAGACAGCGCCACGGAGGGCGGCGAGGCTCTTATTAAATGAATTAATCGCTTCCAAACTTGAGGCCAGCAAAGGCTCACGCACGAATGCGGTACGCCGCAGCAGCGACGACATGTTGTCGATCTTCATATACGTAAATACCGCCGACGCTACCACCAACAATATGACCGCGGCAGATCCCCCGAAAAGCTTTTTCCCTATGGTTAGCCCCACTTTCCGCCTCCTAACTGTCGGTTTACGAAATGCCAATTACAACTCAGGTCAGTGCGTCACGGAATACCTCTTTGGTGGGACGGCATCCCTCGTTTGGGGGGTGTCATTGGGAAATGTTTCACAAGCGCCAGCTCGTGCAAGGGCGGGTGGACCGGCCAAGCTCGATAGCGGACTGATTTCGGGTGCCCCATCCTAGCCCGCCTTTGGCTAGGGTGGGGTAGTTTTCTCGATCCTCACTTGTGGCCGCCACCCCAAGCGTTTCGCGGCAGCTACTCCAAAGCACGCTGGATCAATTCTTCTTCCAACCCGGTGTGGTGAAATGGGCGCCGGTGGGTTGAGCGACAAAAAGGTACAGATCGCTTGTCTCCGGCTCCATGTTCTGGAAAAACAGATCGATGTAGATCGTGTCGCTATTTGTGGCGGCCGGCCCAGTGGTGGCTTTGCCCCAGCCCTGAGAGAACAAATCCATGGCGCGGTCCTCATTTTGATGGGCGGAGTAGTTCGACAACCCATAACAGCGCGCGATGTCGGATTTTTGACCATACCTATAATGCAGGACGATATCCTGGCAAACCAGGGACACTTCCCCCCCGGCCGGCTTCGTAATGCTGAGAGTGACAATGAGACCGCGGTATTCGTCGGGTTTGCTCGCCGCAAAAGTCGCCTTCGAACCGCTCAACTTGGTCACGAACCTGGCATCGACAATCTGCAATTTCACCTTGCTCAAATCGAAGACGTCGGACGGGTTCGGGTTCTGCGGGAACGCAGGCGCGGATAGGGCGATTGCCAAAGTCAGAAGCGCCGACTTCACCAGGCTCGTGATGGGAATGCTCATTTGCTTCTCCTCGGAGACACATCTGGCACTGAAATCGCGCAAGTATACAAGGTTTATTGCACGACCGGCAATTCACAGGAAATCTTAGGTTCTTCGGGGGATTAGCTGCGGGCGCTGCCGCGCTGGGCTATGGCATCGGCCGTATCGGCTGCCTGCTGGCAGGGGATGGAGGTTACGGAATACCTGCGCGGCTACTAGGGAAACATTAGACCTTTGTGTCGTTAGGAAAGGAGGAAAGGGGTCCAACTCCTTGACCATCGCTTCATCTGCAAATGGCCGTCCGGCGTACGTGCAGGCACGCAACGCCGACGCTCCACCAGCGGCCGACTCTCCCAATTCAGCCGCCACAGCCAGCCTTCCCATTCCCACCACTCCATTCGCCTCTTTTTCCGGCTTGTGGCTTGTGGCTTGTGGCTTGTGGCAAGTACGTCTCCCGATCCTCATCCCTGGAAAAGGTCTCGCGCCGATCCACTCCCCGCTGCGTGACATGGTACGGAACGTCGGGCAACAAGCATCACGGAGGGCTTGTAAAAACCTAGTGGCAGGCGGCTGGATTCGAACCAGCGACCTACGGATTGTGAGACCGCAGCTCCGCCCCTACCGTCCGAACATTAGAATTCTGGGACATAAATTGCGAACACCTACAAGGCGGCCCATAACCATCAGATATCCAGGTTCTTCACTTCCAGCGCATTCTCTTCGATGAATTTGCGCCGCGCTTCGACGTCTTCGCCCATCAGGGTACTGAAGATCGTTTCGGTTTCGGCTATGTCTTCGAGCCTTACCGACAGCAAGGTGCGCTTTTCCGGATCCATGGTAGTCTGCCAAAGCTGCTCGGCGGTCATCTCGCCTAGCCCTTTATAGCGCTGGACTATGTACTCCTTGGAACCCTCGCTCAGGACATAGTCGAACAGATCGCGGCTGTTGCGCTTCTCCACCACTTCCGGTTCGCCGGCGCGCACCCGGCGCACGGCCTTGGCGCTCTTCTTTTCCGCCTTGTCCAGCTCCGCTTTTTCCGCGTCGCTCAGCTCCTCTTCCGCCTGCTTGGCGGCCGCGGCTTTTTCCTGCGCTTTTACCTCCACCATGAACGGCGGCTGCAGATATTTGCCGATCTGGTTGTGCTTGGCCATCATCTGCCGGTACTCAGCGCTGGAGACCAGCTCCCAGTTGACGACGTGCACGGCGCCCTGCGCATTGGTGAATACCACTTCCCAGAGATCGTGTTCTTCGTCGAAGCGCGACTCCACCGACTTGAACTGCCGCTCTTTGGCGATCTTCTTCAGTTCCTTCTCCAGTTCGGCCAGTTTGCGGGGCGGCTTCTGGCCTTCGCCTTCAAATTCCGCCTTCTTCGGCTCGATGCCCAGCTTGGGCAGCAGTTCGGCCACTACTTCGTCGCGCAGGCGCCGGCCGACCTTGTCGAAAAACCCCAGGTACTCGTTCAGCGTGGTCATGAAGCGCGCCAGTTCCGTGCCCTCCAGCCGAGCGGCGCCTTCGCCATAGCGCACCACCATGCCGTCGGCCGCGCGCCGCACCATAGTGCGGACATATTCCCGGTGGTCCTTGATGAACTGCTGGCTTTTGCCTTTGCGAATCGAATACAGCGGCGGCTGCGCGATATACACGTTCCCGCGCTTGATCAGCTCCTGCATGTGGCGGAAGAAGAAGGTCAGCAGCAGGGTCCGGATGTGGGAGCCGTCGACGTCGGCATCGGTCATCAGGATGATCTTGCCGTAGCGCAGGCGGGCGGGATCGAAATCCTCTTTGCCAATGCCCGTGCCGAGAGCCGTGATCATGCAACGGATTTCTTCGTGGCCGAGCATCTTGTCGTAGCGGGCCTTCTCCACGTTCAGGATCTTGCCCTTCAGGGGCAGGATCGCCTGGAAACGCCGGTCCCGTCCTTGTTTGGCGGTGCCGCCGGCGCTTTCGCCTTCCACCAGGAACAGCTCGCAGCGGTCGGCCTGGCGTTCGGAACAATCCGCCAGCTTGCCCGGCAGCCCGCCGGAATCCAGCGCGCCCTTGCGGCGCGTAAGGTCGCGGGCTTTACGGGCGGCCTCGCGCGCCCGGGCGGCCTCAATGGCCTTGTTGATAATCTTGCGCGCGGCCGTGGGATTCTGTTCGAAGAAGGCGCCCAGCCGCTCGTTGATGAAGGCCTGCACCGTGCCGGCAATATCGGAGTTCAGCTTGCCCTTGGTCTGGCCTTCAAACTGCGGTTGCGACAGCTTCACGCTGATCACGGCCACCAGGCCTTCGCGGACATCGTCGCCGGTGAGGTTTTCCTTGACGTCTTTGAACAGCCCGAGCTGCTGGCCCGCATAATTGATGGTGCGGGTCAGTGCGGTGCGGAATCCCGACAGGTGCGTTCCCCCGTCGACGGTGTTGATATTGTTCGCAAAGCTGAAGACATTCTCGCTGTAACCGTCGTTGTATTGCAGCGCGATTTCCATGGCCACGCCATCGCGCTCCGCTTCCATATAGATGGGACGGTCATTCAGCGTCGATTTGCCTTTGTTGAGGTGTTTGACGAATTCGCTGATGCCCCCCGTGTATCTGAAGTCAAGCTTCTTGGGCTCTCCGGTTTTGGTATCGGTGGTGCGCTCATCAGTGAGCGTGATCAGCAGGCCTTTATTCAGGAAGGCCAGTTCCCGCAGGCGTTGCGCCAGCGTATCGAAGTTGTATTCGGTAACGGTAAAGATGGTGGTATCCGGCTTGAACTGGACCATGGTGCCGCGCTTGCGGGTGGCGCCGGCCTTTTTCAGCTTGGCCAGCGGCTCGCCCCGCGAATATTCCTGCTGCCAGACAGAGCCGTCGCGCCAGATTTCCAGACTTAATTCTTCGCTGAGCGCGTTGACGCAGGAAACTCCCACGCCGTGCAAGCCGCCGGAAACCTTATAGCTGGAAGAGTCGAACTTGCCCCCGGCATGCAGCTTGGTCATCACCACCTGGGCAGCGGAAACCTTTTCGCCATCGATGACCATGTCGTCGACCGGAATGCCACGGCCATTATCGATCACGGTAATGGAGTTATCGATGTGAATGGTGACCTCGACTTTGTCCGCGTAGCCGGCCAGGGCCTCGTCCACCGAGTTGTCAACCACCTCGTAGACCAGGTGATGCAGGCCGAGCTCGCCGGTAGAACCGATGTACATGGCAGGCCGCTTGCGCACCGCTTCCATGCCGCCCAGTACCTTGATGGACTCCGCGGTATAGTCTTCCGCGGCTGCCGCGCCGTTTCCATTGCGCGCATGGTCTGCCGCGCTGCTGCCAGTGTGGTTCTTGGAAGAATTTTCTGCTGCTGGACCAGTTACCGTTTCTTTGGAAGCCAATCGAACTCCGATCTCAAATGCCCGCAAACATCGGGCACGGATAGAAACAATGGACGCGAAGGCAATGATGTCCCGCTCTCGTGAGAGCGGATTCTCCCAGGTACGGTGGTCCCGCCTGCACCACTTAAACCCGCCAGGAAAATTTTCCCTGGGCACGCATAACTACTTGAAATTACGCGTATTTACCGCAAACCGAACCCATACTAATTTTACCACAGACGACTCTCTGCCGTGGCGTGTAAGTGTTGTAGTTTTATAGGGTTACAAGCAAGGATCGCAGATAGCAATCGCCGCTCAAAAAACTAAAGGGCCGTGCAAAACCCCCACCTTGATCGCGCCAAAAGAGGACGCGAAGTAGGCCATCCAGGGGGCTTCGTAAAAAATGCAGCGCTGGTCCCGCCAAGCGGGGCCGGCTGTGGCGGGGGATCTCCAGACCCGCGCACAAGCTACACCCCCCAGTTGTCATCCTGGACGGAGCACCCGCCTCCTTCTTCCAACCCGCCTCTCTTGCGGGTCGGGGCGGGTGCGCAGTGAAGAGCCTGCCCCGAGCGCAGTCGAGGGGATCTATGTATTTTCCGAATCGCACCGCGCATGCAGAAAGAATGCATAGATCCCTCGACTCGGCCGCAAGAACGCGGCTGAGCCTCAGGATGACAACCTTCCATCCGATCCACGCCCATACACAAAGGATGCTGCCTGCGCGGATGCCACCAGAGCCTGAGATTATTGCTTGGATTTGCCGGGACCGTGAGCGCCCACATTGGCGGAAGTGAACTTCAGGGTGTTCAACGAGGCGATCAGCGAGTCGATTTGTGCTTCCGATGAAGCCACGAACTGAAATCCCAGCGCATAGCCACGGTCGAGGGTCACGAGGATGGCCTGTATTCCCTCGTCTTCACCGGCGCGGTGGAGCTCGGCGCGCGCGAATCGTCTGCCGGCAAAGGTGTATTCCTGGTTGGCGACCACAAGCTTGGCGCCATCTTTTTCCAGCAGCCCGGTGAGTTTGGCGAAATACCCGGAGGGACCGCCCGTATCGCGCCCCGCCTGCTCCAGTTTATCGGCAAAAATCACGATTCCTTGCCGGGTGTCGTCCTCTGCTGGCGGCCCGTATGCCGCCAATAATACAAATGCTTGTTTTGCCTCGTCCTCTTCCCCTTCCATAAGATCTTCCATTACCTCGAATTGCTCGGGGAATAGATAGGTGAAGGCGAAATAGTCGCTGGTATACCGGTTGTGATCGACCGTGCCCTCATCCGGTGATGGCGCCACCGGCCGGCTCGTGGTGGTTTTCTGATCAGACGCTTGGGGGGCAGATTTGGTGTTGGCCTGGGGAGAAGCTTGGGCGGCCTGCGCCAAAAGAAGAAGGAAGACCAGAAAAGAAACAGTGGCGGCTCTCACTCAACTATCGTAGCAGAGAGAATCAGGGGGAATTTGGGATTTCGGAATTCGGTAATTTAACACCTAACGCAGAACCGCAGGACCACAGAAAGAACCAGGTTTAAAACCGTTCTCTTGTTATGTTCTGCCTTTCTGCGGTTCTGTGTTAGGTGTTAGGACAATCCTAGATTCGCATCGGCATTACCACGTAGCGGTAGTGGAACTCAGCGCCGTCGCCATTCTCATTGGGACGCAGTTGGCCGGCGGATTGTGCGTCCTTCAACTCCAGGCGGACTTCGCCTGCACTGACCGCCTTCAAAAAGTCGAGCAAGTATTGTGAATTAAATCCAATGGTAAGAGGATCCGACTGGTACGAAGTCTCAATCACATCCTCGGCTTCGCCCGCTTCGTTGGAGTTAGCCAGCAAACGCACCTCATTGTTGTCCAATTTCAAACGGATGGCGCCACTGCGCTCGTCGGCAAACTGGGCTACGCGTTGAATGGCGCTAGTAATATCCTCACACTGCATAACGACAAATTTATTATTCTCGCGTGGTAGTACGGCCTCATAATTCGGGAACTGGCCGGTCAGTTTACGCGCCGTCAGAAGCCGGCCGCCTACCCGGAAGAACAGCGACGCCTCATCTTCGGCAAATTCGAGATACTCAGGCTCTCCCTGCTGTAACAGTGTCATGAGCTCGTGCATTGCCTTTTTGGGGATCAGGGGCCGGCGCTCTGCCGATACGTCAAATTTCTCCTTCGTATTCTCAATATGCGCCAGCCGGTGGCCGTCGGTCGCTACCATGGCAATCGATTCCGGCTTCAACACCAGTAAGGCCCCGTTCAAGGTATATCGCGAGTCCTCATTGGAAATGGCAAAAATCGTGCGAGCAATCATCGTACGCAGGGTTTGGGCGGGAATACGCACGACTCCAACCGAGGGAAAATTAGGCAACGCCGGAAAGTTCGCCCGCGCCATGCCTACCATCTTGGTGCTGGAGCGTCCTGCCCGGATGCTGACCCAATGATTATCTAAAAGCTTCAGACTGACGTCCCCATCCGGCAGCAGCTTCACGTAATCGAAAAGCTTACGCGCCGGAATAGTACACGCCCCCTCTTTCTTCACTTCCGCCCGGCAGGAGGTTCGAAGGCCCAGATCGAGATCCGTAGCGGTGATTGCTAGTGTGTCTCCTGCCGCCTCAAAGAGAAAGTTCGACAGAATCGGGATCGTGGTTTTGCGCTCAATCACGCCCTGCGTAGCCGTGAGTTCATGCAAAAGCGCGCCCCTGCTGACTGTAATTTCCATGGAGCCTCCGATCCCGGCGAGTTCTTTCTGGCGCCTCAACCGGGGAGCCCGCAAACCTGCTGCTAACGCTTACCTTATACCAAAACCTGCAAGCGAAGAACAGCAGTAGTAGTAGGGGGGCCGGAAATGTGGAAAAAGCGGTCAACCCCGCGACTAGCTACCTGTTCGGCTGTACGGATCGTGTGCAGTTTCCGGTTGTCTCGTAGGGCAGGTGAGGAATAACCGTCGGCAGGACTCCGGACGACCCTAATCCTGCACAGCTTTCACATGACGTTAACAATCGAGACCGGTGAAAACCGGTCCGCAAAGTGGAAAACCAGGGCGACTGCAATGTTTCTCGCCAGTTACCGGCAGCAACCGCTGTGGATACCAAGACATTAAACAAAAGGGGATACATGCTGTAGCGCGTAAGTCAATCCCTACTGCTCGGCCTGTAGGGCGTTGAAAGTTGATTCTGCGCCACCGGGTTCTGCTGGGCGGGATCTAGGTTAGGCAAGCGTTGGGTTCGTCGGGCTGAAGAGGCTGCGGAAAAGTCAGTTTCGGAAGGGGGCACGACGGAAGTCGTGCCGCTACCCATTGAAAATAAATTGGGCTTTAGCCCCCGAGGGTGAAAACGAAAAGCGACAGGGGCCTCAGGAATTTAACACTTCTGTAACTTTATTCAGCAACCGGTTCAAATCTTTATCGCTCTTGCGTTGCTCTTCAATCTTACTAACCGAATGCAAAACCGTGGTATGATGCTTACCGCCAAATTGACGTCCAATTTCCGGCAGCGAGCAATCGGTCATGTGTTTCGCCAGGTACATGGCAACTTGCCGGGGAAAGACGATCGCGCGTGAATTATTTTTGGCCTTGATCTCCAGCACCCGCAATCCAAATTGCTCGGCTACCACCTTTTGAATCGAATCGACCGTGACCTTGCGAACCTGCGCCTCGATCATGTTCTTGAGCACTTCCTGGGCGTAGGCCACGGTAACCGGATTCACACTGTCGAGGGAAGCCTTGGCCACCAGGCGAATCAAAGCGCCTTCCAGCTCCCGCACATTCGACCGGATATTCGAGGCAATAAAGAGAGCCACATCGGTGGGCAAGGCCGAGCGCTCCAACTCCGCCTTTTTCATCAAGATGGCAACTTTGGTTTCCAGATCGGGCGGCTGAATATCGGCAATCAGACCCCATTCAAACCGGCTGCGCAGGCGGTCTTCCACTTCCGCCAACTCCCGGGGAGGACGATCGCTGGCAACCACAATCTGTTTTTGCGCCTCATGCAGGGTATTGAAGGTGTGGAAGAATTCCTCCTGGGTCCGTTCCTTCTGCGCCAAAAACTGCACGTCATCGATAAGCAGCACGTCCAGAGAACGAAATTTATCCCGAAACCCGGTCATCTTGTCGTACCGGAGGGAATTAATCATTTCGTTGGTGAAAGCCTCACTGGTGATATAGCGCAACGCCAGTTGGGGATACAGCTTTTTGATCTCATGCCCAACAGCCTGCATCAGGTGGGTTTTCCCCATGCCTACGCCGCCGTAAAGGAAGAGCGGATTGTAGGCGCGTGACGGCCGTTCGGAAACCGCCCGGGCTGCCGCGTGGGCAAACTGGTTGCCATTGCCGATTACAAAGGCCTCAAACGTGTACTTGGGATTGAGCTGGGCGGCGCCGTCCCAGTCGAAGCGCGTCTGCATCATCACCCCGGGCGCCGGCGCGGCCGCCGGATCATTGCCCCGGGTGCGAGTGGCAGCGGCACGGGAGGCCTCGGGTTCTGCCGCGATGAACTCGACATCGTCAAAGCCCAGGCCCAGGTTGTCCAGCGCTTCCTGAATCAGATCTCCGTATTTTTCGCCGATATGCTTGAACTCAAGCGTCGGCACCCGCACGAAGATCTTGCGGTCATTGCAATGACTGTAGCGGGTGGGTTTCAGCCACATGTCATACGAATGCCGGTTAATCTTTTTTTCCAGCGATTCCAGAATCCGCACCCATGGGTTGGGCGTCGCAACAGTGGTCATCACCGACATAACGTAGTTCCATGCGCGGCTGCGCTAGGCTTTACGGCAAAAACAAATTCCCGCGCGGGGCTTAGCCCCGCGTGAAAACCTAAGCTTGTCAAAGGAACTCCCAAACTGAGGACTACATGTCCTGCTCACACGTAATTGCTATGCTGGACCCGGTCACATTTTTCCTCCACTCAAATTACGTGTAAGCTGTGTTGGGATACTAGCACGAAATTCTTCGGCTGTGCGAAATGTTGCACCGCCCAAATCAGTGAGTTAGCGATTATCTCTTGCAGCGAGTCTCTCATGTTGCAGCACCGGCAGTGCAATCCCGCACTGAAGCAGTGATGTTGCCTTGTTGGCGGAGAAATTCGCATGAACCCAACCGGTAAACCCGAGGGTAGAGCTTCGCTTCCCGCCGGCAGCGATCCGGCGCACGACGTACTGCGCGCCGAAGTCCGCCCTTTAACGGCCGTCTTTGCGCCGCGCACGGTCGCCGTGGTCGGAGCCAGCGAGAAACCCGGCAGCGTAGGGCGCAATGTGTTGTGGAATCTGCTTAGCAACCCGTTTGGCGGAACCGTGTTCCCGGTTAATCCGAATCGGCAAAGTGTTCTGGGCATCAAGAGCTATCCCTCGCTGGCCGATGTGCCGGAAGCGGTGGAGCTGGTGGTGGTTACCACCGCCGCGGCGCTGGTGCCGGACGTAATCTCCGAATGTGTATCCACCGGCGTGCAGGCCGCCATCATCATTTCTGCCGGGTTTCGCGAGACCGGGGCGGAGGGGCTCAAGTTAGAAATGGAGATTAAGCAGCGGCTGCGGGGCAGTCGTTTGCGTATTATCGGTCCCAATTGCCTGGGGGTCATGAATCCGCTCACCGGCTTGAACGCCACTTGGGCCCAGAATATCGCGCGCCCAGGCAATGTGGCCTTCATCAGTCAGAGCGGCGCTCTGTGTTCAGCCGTGCTGGACTGGAGCCTGCAGATGATGGTGGGCTTCAGCGCCTTCGTGTCGGTCGGTTCCATGCTGGATGTGAGCTGGGGCGACCTGATCGACTACTTCGGCGACCATAGCCGTACCCACGCGATCGTCTGCTACATGGAATCCATCGGCCATGCGCGCGCCTTTCTTTCTGCGGCCCGCGAGGTTTCCCTCGCCAAGCCGATCATCGTGATCAAAGCCGGTCGTACGGAAAGCGCGGCCCGCGCCGCCGCCTCCCATACCGGCGCGATGTCCGGCAGTGACGAAGTGTTGGAGGCCGCCTTCCGCCGCAGCGGAGTCTTGCGCGTGAACTCGATCGGCGACCTGTTTTACATGGCGGAGGTGCTGGCCAAGCAGCCGCGTCCGCGGGGGAACCGGCTGCTGGTATTGACCAATGCCGGGGGGCCGGGCGTGCTCGCGGCCGATGCTTTGGCGATGACCGGAGGCGTGCTGGCGAAGTTGGCGCCGGAATCGATAGAAAGGCTCAACTCCTTTTTGCCGCCGCATTGGAGCAAGGGGAATCCTATCGATATTCTCGGCGACGCCAGTCCGGAGCGAGTGGCCAAGGCGCTGCAAGTTGCCGTCAGCGAACCCAATGCCGATGGCCTGTTGATGGTTACGGCGCCGCAAGGTTTGACCAGCCCTACCACCATGGCCGAGTTGTTGAAACCGCATGCCAAAGGCACCGGCAAACCGGTGTTGGCCAGCTTCATGGGGGGCGCCGAAGCGGCGCCGGCCAATGAAGTATTGAATCACGCCGGCATTCCCACCTTCCCCTTCCCCGACACCGCCGCTACCGCGTTCACTTACATGTGGCGCTACAGTTATAACCTCCGCGGACTGTATGAAACTCCCGCAATTCGTGATGCGGCCGACCCCGACCGGAACGCGGCGGAGCAGATTGTGCGGGGCGTACGTGCCAGTGGACGAGAAATTCTGACGGAGTACGAGTCCAAGCAGTTACTGGCTGCTTACCGCATCCCGATCGTCGATACCAAGGTAGCGCGCAGTGAAGCGAAAGCCGTGGCGGCGGCCAAGGCGGTGGGCTTTCCGGCAGTGCTGAAGCTGTATTCGGAAACCATTGCGCACAAAACCGATGTCGGCGGCGTCCAGCTCTCCCTTGGCGACGCGAGCGCGGTGCGGCAGGCGTACCGACTGATTTACGACAACGTAACTCGCCTCCGCGGCGCGGAGCATTTTCTCGGAGTAACCGTGCAGCCGATGATGGCTAACGAGAGCGGCTATGAACTCATCATCGGCAGCAGCATCGATCCCCAGTTTGGACCGGTGTTGTTGTTTGGCTCGGGCGGGCAACTGGTGGAGGTCTACAAGGACCGCGCCCTGGCGCTGCCGCCGCTAAACACCACCCTGGCGCGGCGCCTGATGGAGCAGACGAAGATTTTCACCGCCCTGCAAGGCGTGCGTGGCCGGCGGCCGGTGGATCTGGATGCCTTGGAGCAGTTGTTAGTGCGCTTCAGCCAGTTGGTGGTGGAACAGCCCTGGATCCGGGAGATCGATATTAATCCCCTGCTGGCCTCCCCCGACCGGCTGGTGGCGTTGGATGCCCGGGTGGTGCTGCACGGAGCGGCAGTTAAAGAAGAGGACCTGCCGCGCTCCGCTATCCGCCCGTACCCCACGCAGTACGTGGAACCCTGGACCCTGAAGGACGGTACCCCCGTCCTGATCCGTCCTATTCGCCCGGAAGACGAGCCGCTGATGATCCGCTTCCACGAGAAGCTCAGCGAGCGCACCGTCTACTTGCGCTACTTCCAGCCGCTCAAGCTGAGCCAGCGCGTGGCGCACGAACGGCTCACCCGGATCTGCTTCATCGACTACGACCGGGAGATGGTGATGGTCACGCTACGCAAACACCCGGAAAGCGGCGAGGAAGAAATCATTGCGGTGGGCCGCCTGAGCAAGCTGCACGGCGTGAACGAAGCGGAATGTGCCGTGCTCATCGTCGATGAATGTCATCACCAGGGGCTGGGCACCGAACTCTACCGGCGCCTGCTGCAGATTGCCCGGGCGGAGGGCATCCAGCGCCTGGTTTCCACCATGCTGACCGAGAACCGCGAAATGCGCGCCATCTGCAAACGGCTCGGCTTCCACATCGAAGTCGACATGGAAGATCAGTTAGTACGCGCCGAAATCAGGCCGTAACAACAGCCACAAGCCACAAGCCAACATCAGGGCGGCAAGGGAATCTTATTTTTTCTGCTTGTGGCTTGTGGCTTGTGGCTTGCCGCTTGCCGTTGGTTCTATCCTTCCCACAATTCATCCCGCCCCAGCATGCCGATTCCGGCCGATTGCAACTGCTTCAGGGCAGCATCGGGATCATTGAAGCGGAAGATCAGGACGGCCTTCTCCCCGCGCCCGAACGGGAAAGCGTACATGTATTCGATGTTGATGGAGGTTCCCTCCAGGGCTTCCAGGACCCTGGCCAGGCCCCCCGGACGGTCCGGCACTTCGATCGCCAGCACCTCGGTGGGTTTCACCAGGAAGCCGGCCTCTTCCAGTAATTTCGCGGCCGCCCGCCAGTCGCGCACGATGATCCGCAGAATCCCGAAGCGTTGCGTGTCTGCCAGGCAAAGGGCGCGGATGTTGACGCCCGCCGCGGCCAGCAACCGGCAGGGGGCGACAATGTGGCCGGGCTTGTTCTCGGCAAATACGGAGAGCTGGGTGATCTTCATGATGATAGTCTCCGGTCGACCACTCGCCGCGCTTTCCCTTCGCTGCGCTGCAGCGTGCGCGGTTCCACCAGGACGATCTGTACGCGGATCTGAAGCACGCGTTCCATGGCTTCCGCCAGCTTATCCTGCAACGATTCCAGTGCCCCCACCGTATCGCTGAACATATGCGCGGTGACCTCGACCTGAATCTCCATCTGATCCAGCCCGTGTTCCCGCGTGAGGATAATCTGGTAATGGGGGAGAGTGCCCTCGAACTCCAGCAAGACGGTTTCGATTTGCGACGGGAAGACATTGACGCCGCGGACAATCAGCATGTCGTCGCTGCGCCGCCCGATGCGCCGCATGCGGCGCAAGGTCCGGCCGCAAGCGCAGACGCCGGGTACCAGTGCGGTGATGTCACGGGTGCGGTAGCGGATCAAGGGCATGGCCTGCTTGCTGAGGGTGGTCAGAACCAGCTCGCCTTCCTCCCCCTCGGGCAGGTTCTGCCCGGTTTCCGGGTCGACAATTTCGGGATAGAAGTGGTCTTCAAAAATGTGCAGGCCGTCCTGGCGTGCGCATTCGATGGCGACTCCCGGACCGATGATCTCGGAAAGCCCATAGATGTCATAGGCCTTGATGCCCGCCGCTTCTTCGATGTGACGGCGCATCGCCTCCGTCCAGGGTTCGGCGCCAAACACGCCCGCCCGCACGGGCAGCTTGCGCAGATCCACACCCAATTCGGACGCCCGGTCGACCAGGTGCAGAAAGTAACTGGGCGTACAGCATACGGCCGTTACCTTGAAATCGGACATCACCATGATCTGCCGGTCGGTGTTGCCGCCGGAAATGGGGATAACCGTGGCGCCCAGCGACTCCGCGCCGTAATGAGCGCCCAGACCGCCGGTGAACAGCCCGTAGCCGTAGGCGTTCTGCACGATGTCGCCGTGGTGCAAACCGCACGCCGCAAAGGAACGCACCATCACGGAAGACCACACCTCCAGGTCGGCCCGGGTGTAGGCGACCACGATGGGTTTGCCGGTGGTGCCGCTGGAGGCGTGCAGGCGCACGATATCCTGCATCGGGCTGGCAAACAAGCCAAAAGGATAGGTGTCGCGCAGGTCCGCCTTGACGGTGAAATCGAGCGCACTGACATCGCTGAGTGAGCGGATGTCCTCCGGGACCAGGCCGCGCGCCTCCATGCGTGAACGGAACAGCGGCACCTGGTCCCAGGCGCGCTTCACCACGGCGCGCAGCCGATGGAGTTGCAAACGTTCCAGCTCGGGCCGCGGGAGATAATCCAGCGCGCTGGCGGGTTGAAAAACGGATTCCACTACTTTCGGCATCGCCTGCCCCACAACGGGAATTCCAGACACGATTGGACAGAGATGAACCAGTGTAGCCGATCACGGAAGAGGCAGCCAAGCGCGCGATTCCGGCTAACAACCAGAAAAAGGGGTGCCCCACCCTCCGCCCAACCCCTACCCTCACGCCCGTCATTCTGAGTCCCGCGCCCGAAACAGCATTGGCAATTGCCCTTCCGCCGAGGCGCGGGGCGAAGAACCTATGCATTTCGGCCCTATCTGCCGCCGCCATTTGTGCGTAACCAAGAGCTCAAAGGTGCACGACTCGCCCCTCGTGCGCATTTCTCTTCGCCTGCAATCTGAAGTAGTGGATCGAACTGCGGGGGAAGTCCCAAATCCCGGATTCCAAAATCCCAAATCTCAATTCTCGTCGTCCTCGTATCTCCGTGTCCCTCCGCGTCCTTGAAGCCTGTCCTGAGCCTGTCGAAGGAATCCTCTGCGGTGAGAGGTTTTTCACCCCTTGCCGGTTCTATCGGTTCGCGACCTACCGGGCAGGCAGGGTTCTCCCGGGCGCTGGTGAAAAACTTCCGGCGGCCCGCCATCAAGTCCAGCGCGAAGAAAAAACTTTTTTGCAGCAACCGTGCGAGCCAAAAGGCTATCCAATAACTCAGTATCCGGTGCTCCCGTCCGCAGTGCGCAGTACGGTTGAGTTTCTGGGCCCGTTGGATGCTGCTGGCGGCCGAAAGGGAAGTGGCGCTAGCTGGAAAGCTCGCTGAATGGCTCAGATTTTCCATCGCAGCACAAATACCATCTCGCGATTCACGATGGTAGGGGCGTTTCTCTTCGTCGGAGTGCTACTTTGGCTCTTCATCCAAATGCAGCGCTCGGCCTACTACTCGCAGGTAGGTGTTCGCCCCAACCAACCCGTCCCCTTTAGCCACGCCCATCACGTAGGTGACGACGGAATCGATTGCCGCTACTGCCACACCTCGGTTGAAGTTTCCGGCTTTGCCGGCATTCCCCCGACGAAGACTTGCATGAACTGCCACTCTCAGATCTGGAGCAACGCTCCCATGCTGGAACCGGTTAGGCAAAGCTTTCGTTCCGGGAACTCGCTCGTCTGGCAGCGCGTCAATGCAGTACCCGATTACGTCTATTTCGATCACAGTATCCACCTGAGCAAGGGCGTGGGTTGTGCATCATGCCATGGTCCCGTCGACCGCATGCCCCTGATGTATGCCCAGAACACCTTGCAAATGGAGTGGTGCCTTAATTGTCATCGCTCGCCGGAAAAGTATCTGCGCCCGCGCGATCAGGTCTTCAACATGCGTTATGAGCAGCCCAGCGTTCGTTATCCGGTGGTCTTTGAAGGCAAAACGTACACCGATCAACTCGCGCTGGGTACCTATTTGAAAGCGAAATACCACGTTCGCAGCGTGCAGGACATCACAAGCTGTTCCACCTGCCACCGATAGAGCATACGAACGTAGCAGAGCACGATGGAGAGCAAAGACAAAACGACGCCTGCTTCGGTAGCGCATACTCCATTTACTGTCCTCAACTCCTCGTCCCCAGGCGACAGCCGGCCACGGGCAACGGGAAACGGGGAACGGGAAACGGATTCTATCTGCCCGGGCAAATTGGGCAAGCGGGAACTGCTGGAGGCGCGGGAAAAGCTGGCCGGCGGTACCGGTCCTGAGTATTGGCGCAGCCTGGAGGAGCTGGCTGGCAGTGAAGAGTTCCGCCGGGCGGTGCAGCGGGAGTTTCCGAAAGGCGCTTCGGAATGGCTGGATCCGGTTTCGCGGCGCGGCTTTATGAAACTGATGGGCGCCTCGTTGGCCCTGGCGGGACTGACCTCCTGTGTCCAGCAGCCGGTGGAACCCATCGTGCCCTATGTGCGGCAGCCGGAAGACGTCGTGCTCGGCGTACCTTTGTATTACGCGACCGCGATGACCCTGAACGGGTACGCCTACCCGCAACTGGTCACCAGCCACGAGGGCCGGCCCACCAAGATCGAAGGAAATCCCCAGCATCCGGCTTGTCTGGGAGGCAGCGACGTCTTTTCGCAGGCGGCGATCCTGGGACTATACGATCCGGATCGCGCCCAAACCAATCTGTATCAAGGTGAGATTCAGGCTTGGCTGTCGTTTCTGGGCGCCATCCGGGCGCAAGTGGCGGGGCAGCGAGCGCTGCGGGGCGCCGGATTGCGCTTCCTGACCCCCACGGTTTCCTCGCCTACCCTGGCCTGGCAGCTGCGCGTCATATTGCAGGCGTTTCCGGAAGCCAAGTGGTACCAATGGGAGCCGGTCAACCGCGATTATGTCCGCGCCGGAGCCCAGATGGCCTTCGGCCAGTATGTCGAGACCCGATATAACCTGCTCGAGGCTGACATCATCCTCTGCCTGGATGCGGAGATTTTTTCCCCGCATTTTCCGGGGAATCATATCTACGCCCGGCAGTTCGCCGCCCGCCGCAAGGCCGATTCCAACCTGGTCCCGATCACCGACGTGCTGAACCATCCGTTGCCCATTCGGCCCATGAACCGGCTGTACTCGCTGGAAAGCACTCCCGGGCTGGTCACTGCCAAGTCCGATCATCATCTGGCGCTGCCACCTTCCGAGATCGAGCGTTACACCCGCCTGATTGCCACCCGGCTGGGCATCAGTGCCGGCGGTGGGCAGCCGCGCAATCCTTACGAAGCGAAATGGGTCGACGGCTTGATTAAGGACTTGCAGGCGCATCGCGGCGCTTCGGCCGTGATCGCGGGAGATACGCAACCGCCAGTGGTGCACGCGCTGGTCCATGCCATCAACGAGCAATTGGGAAATGCCGGCAAGACCGTCATCTATACCGATCCCGTCGAGCAGAACCTGACCGATCAAACCGCCGGCCTGAAGGAACTGGTCGCGGACATGAAGGCCGGCAAGGTCGACCTGCTGATCATGAGCGACATCAATCCGGTCTATGACGCTCCGGCAGACTTTGATTTCTTGGGCGCCCTGCAGAAGGTTGCGGGCAAGATCTACCACGGCCTCTATCTCAACGAGACGGCGCCCTACTGCGACTGGTTTGTGCTGGGGACCCATTATCTGGAGCACTGGAGCGATGGCCGGGCTTTCGACGGCACTACGGGAATCGTGCAGCCGCTGATTGCGCCTATGTACGCCGGTAAGAGCCTGCACGAGGTGTTGAACGCCTTCACCAACAATCCCGACCGCTCGGGCTACGATACGGTACGGGGATATTGGCGGACGCAGGTGCCGGGCAGCGACGCGGATTTCGAAGCCTGGTGGCGGCAGGCGGTACACGACGGCTTCGTCGCCAACTCCGCTCTTCCGGCCAAACCGCTCAAGGTGAAGCTGGCGGCGCTTCCCCCGGAAGCCCCGGCCGGTCAGGGAATCGAGCTCGTCCTACGGCCGGATCCGTCCGTCTACGACGGCCGCTACGCCAACAATGGCTGGCTCCAGGAACTGCCCAAGCCGATGTCCAAGCTGACCTGGGATAACGCCTTGCTGGTAGGGCCCGCCATGGCCAAGCGTCTCAGTTTGCAATATGGCGACGTGGTGGAGATTCAGACCCCCGATGGCCGCAAAGTGGTGGGAGCTGTATGGGTTCATCCCGGACAGCCCGACAACACGGCGGCCACCTGCCTGGGCTATGGACGGACCCGCGCCGGCCGCACCGGCAACGGCGCCGGCTTCGATACTTACCCGCTGCGCACTTCCACGAAGCCTTATGCCGTACCCGAGGTGACGCTGCGCAAAACCGGCCAACAATACAAGCTGATTACCACGCAAGGCGCCCAGGATATGGAGAACCGCCACGTGGTGCGCGCGGCGGCGCTCAACCAGTACAAAGCGGATCCGGAATTCGCGCAAAAACTTGAACCCGAACCTTCCGGCCCGGAAACCCTGTACCCGAAGTACGACTACAGCCAGGGCTACGCCTGGGGCATGTCCATCGACCTGAACGCCTGCGTGGGCTGCAACGCCTGTATCATCGCCTGCCAGGCGGAAAACAACATTCCGGTGGTGGGCAAACAGGAAGTATCCCGCGGGCGGCACATGCACTGGCTTCGAGTGGATTCCTACTACCAGGGAGATCCCGCGAATCCGCGGGTTTTCTTCCAGCCGGTGCCGTGCATGCAATGCGAGAACGCCCCGTGCGAGATAGTCTGCCCGGTGGGTGCCACCACCCACAGCACCGAGGGTCTGAACGACCAGGTTTACAACCGCTGCGTCGGCACCCGTTACTGTTCCAACAACTGTCCCTACAAGGTACGGCGTTTCAACTTCTTCCTCTTCCAGGATTGGAATACTCCCCAACTGAAAATGGCACGCAACCCTGAGGTCACCATCCGCAGCCGGGGCGTGATGGAGAAATGTACTTATTGCGTGCAGCGGATAACCAAGGGCCGCATCAAGGCCGAAGAAGAAGACCGGCAGGTTCGCGACTATGAGATCCAGACCGCCTGCCAGCAGGCCTGCCCGGCGGGCGCGATCGTGTTTGGCAACATCAATGACCGGAACAGCCGGGTCGCCAAGCTGAAAGAAC
>Ga0326728_10002983_pt1 | contig 54495 bp, 54 predicted proteins | sample MB3enrmetagenome_FD_207602 | JGI IMG/M metagenome (GOLD analysis project Ga0326728, IMG submission 207602) | Lab enriched peat soil microbial communities from McLean, Ithaca, NY, United States - MB31MN | ecosystem: Environmental > Terrestrial > Soil > Wetlands > Peat | place: USA: New York... | reverse complement strand
GATCGAGCTGGCCCGTGCCGAACACCACATCGTTGCTGTCCGGGGAACTGCCGGTGAGCAGGCCGGTGGGCGTGCCTTTTTTCATGTCTTTCAAGTGCATCAACGCCCAGCGCGCGGGGTACTGCTCCAGCACCCGCACCGGGTCCCGGCCGGCATGAGCGATCCAGAATATGTCCATTTCAAACTTCACCTGGCCGGGATTGGTCTCCCGCATGAGCAAGTCGAAAAGAGTTCCATTCTCGAACGGTTGAAATTCATAGCCGTGCGTATGGTAAAAGAAGACCATGTGATGCCGGGCGGCCAGGGCGCCCGCCCGATTGAAAACCGCGATGGCCTGGCGGCACACGGCTTCGTCGAACGCCCCCTGATGCGGAATCCAGGCGCACCCGACGTACTTCATACCGAATGTTTCAGCCTCGGCCAGCACGCCCTCCGGATCATCGCGCCATCGCTCGAAGGGAAAATGGCCCGAAACGGCCTCGAGTCCATGCGCATCCAGTTGCGCCTTGAACTCCGCGGGCGTCAATTTGTAAGTGCCGGCCAGTTCGACATATTTGATCCCCCAACTCCGCACCTCGGTCAGCGTGCCGGGAACATCTTTGCGCATTTGCGCGCGCACGCTCCACAGTTGCAGGCCGACGGGGCCTTTGCACAGAGGTTCGTTCATGCTGGCGCAGCCGGCGAGAAGCGCGGCGGCGCAAACCAGCGTTCCCCGCGCGGCGGCGGCCAGGGAAATGGGCCGGCGACACGGGTCAATTATTTGTTTGGATTTCATAGGGCGCGATGATGGACCGGGATGCGCCGCATTGTCCATGAATATTATTCGCGGTTTCTGACTCCTAATCCTAATCTTAATCTTAATCATAATCCTCAGAGATTAAGATTAAGATTAAGATTAAGATTAGGAGCGGCTGCGGCAAAAGGGGAATCCCTTTTAACTTGGCAAAGCTCCGGTCTGCATTAAAAATGCCGCCGTGCCTGAGAAGAGCGCCAGAATGGTCCGGCCCTTGTGGCTGCTGATGCGGATCAATTCCCTGCAAGGCTGGCGGCGGCTCAAATCCGTCCACTCGACCTCGGCGCCCCTGGCTTCGGCCATTGGATTGTTCGTGGTGGCTTACCTGGGCGTTTCGTTTGTGCTTTTCCACTGGGGCTTGCGGTTTCTCAATAACTTTCCCGCCCTGGGCCCGCTCCTGACCGAGCGGCTCTTTTATCTGCTCTTTGCTTTTCTGCTCGTCCTGCTGGTCTTCAGCAACCTGGTGGTCGGTTACGCCAATTTTTTCCGCAATCGGGAAACCAGCTTTTTGATCAGCCTGCCCATCTCTTCCCAAACCATCCATCGCTGGAAATTTATTGAATCCGTCCTTCTGGCCTCGTGGGCTTTTATTTTCCTGATTGCGCCGCTGCTGGCCGCTTACGGATTGATGCGCGGAGCGCCGTGGCACTTTTACCTGATGACGGTGGCGGCGCTGGCCCTGTTCATCGTTTTGCCGGGCGTGGCCGGCGCCTGGGCGGCCATGAACCTGGCCCGATACCTCGACCGCCGCTCCTTTCAGATCGCGGCCATCCTCCTTACTCTGGCGGTCTTGACCTTGATGGCGGTTTGGTTCCGCCCGGAAACCCTGACCGACACCTCGACCGACCCGCGCGTCCTGGCCACGCTGGACAAACTGCTCATGCGCACTCATTTCGCCGAATGGCCCTGGCTGCCCAGTTATTGGCTGTCCACCAGCGTTTTGCAATGGTCGGAAGGCGCCTGGTCCGCCGCCGGATTCTTTCTGCTGGTCCTGCTCAGCCACGTTCTGTTCTTCGGCTGGCTTTCCTTCAACTGTTCGGGAAAGCTTTTCCACGAATCCTTCTCCGCCGTGCAAAGCCGCGAAAGCATCTTCGGGCGCTGGAATTGGTTTCGGCGCCGGCGCCAGCGCCAAGCGCATATTGATTACGCCGCGGGGCCGGTGGAAAAGTTTTTCCGGCTGGCGCACCCGGGGCCGCCCGACGTTCTGGCCCTGCTGGTCAAGGACGCCCGCATGTTCTGGCGCGACACCACGCAATGGGGGCAAACGCTGGTTCTCTTCGGCCTGCTGGCCGTCTATGTCATCAACCTGCGCCATTTCTCGCAGGAACTGACCAATCCATTTTGGCTCCATTTGGTTTGCTATCTGAACCTGGGGGCTTGCGCACTGAACCTGGCCACCCTGACCACGCGCTTTGTCTTTCCCCAATTCTCCCTCGAAGGCAAACGGCTCTGGATTGTGGGGATGGCCCCGATGGGTTTGGTGCGGGCGCTGCAAGCGAAGTTTTGGCTGGCCAGCCGCGCCGCTTTGCCGGTCGCCCTGGGCCTGATCCTGCTTTCCTGCCGCATGCTGCAAATGCCCCTGGACCGCACCCTTTACCTGGGCCTCATCATCGCCACGATGACTTTTGCCCTGGTCGCGCTGGCCATGGGCCTGGGCGCGCTCTTTCCCAATTTTCGCGAAGACAACCCGACGAAAATTGTCAGCGGCTTCGGCGGCACGTTATGTTTGGTCCTGAGTTTTCTTTACATTGTCGGATCGGTCACGCTGTTGGCGGTCTTCTCGCCTTGGGGCGCGCGCGGCGGAGCGCCGGCCCGCTGGATTCTGGCCGCCTGGTCCGGCTTTGCCATTTTCTCGGTCATCATCGGTTGGATACCGTACCGCCTGGGGTTGAGACGGGTTAAAACGTTTGAGCTATAGGGCCGAAACCGGATTTGACTACTGCGTGGCGGAGGTGCGCGCCTGCAACCAGCGCAGGTCGCTGATATCGAGCGTCGTCGTCATTTCAGTGTCGTTTTTTGGGGCGCCGTCAAGCACGGTTCCAAGCCACTTGTGGATTTCTGAGTGGCCGTCGGCAAAAGCGAACCCGCAGGCGCCATTGTGGTAGCTGGCCGGAATGTCGATCAGTTCATTTTCAGTGGCATTGCCATTGGCGTCGGGAGTTCCCATTGCCACCATAAGAACGGGGTCATTGATGCTGTTTGGATTTTCGTCGGTGATGACGAAAAAGTTGGCCGGGCTGGGCTTGCTGATGGAGGAAAGTTTTCCGTAGGTCTGCCATGCTGTGTTGTTCCCGCAGGTTCCCGCCCAGGAACCGGAGAGCCATGTAGGGCCAACGGGATTGCCTTGGGCGCAGCCCACGCCACCACCACCAAGTGGTGGCGCCGTATTCCAGAGGGTGCCCACGGCGCAGTTCATGGAGACGCTGCGGACGCGAGGGCCAATGCCCGAGACGACACTATTGTCGGCCGGACAATGGTAAACCGAGGCATTGGTGCAGTAGAACCCCAAGGCCGCATCTGTGGTGAGATCCATGGTGTTGGTTGCTTCAGAATTGTTTACTCTTTGATCCATTGCTCCGCCGACCCAGTTCCAATTAGGCGCTCTTCCTGTTCCCTCAACTCTAGACGGACCATTATACGGTGTAGTACTCCCGGTTCCGCCGCCGCTATAAAAGTCATTGGGCGGCAGAAGGTCGTTGCAATCCTCGGCGTACATTTGCCAGGCCCGGACAATTTGGCGCTGGTTGTTCTGGCATTGGAAGGCTTGGGAATTGGGCCTGCTGCCGGCCAGCGCGGGCAACAGCGTCACGGCCAAAGCAGCCACCACGGCAATCACAGCCAGCAAGTCAATCAAGGCAAAGCCCTGGTTTTGCGAGCGGGCGTTTTGGATTTTTTTCGTTTTGGGATTCATAATTCTCCTCCGCTTTATTGTCCGGTGCCGATGACCCGATAAAATCTCTGGCCAAGGCCTGGCGCGAGGTCTGTTATGGATCCCTGGTTGCCGGTGATGATGACGGAGCCAGTCACGGGCTGCCAGCCGCTGTTGTTCAAGTTGTCCATGAATTGCGCCTGATAGGTCAGTCCGGGCGTGGCCGGCCAGCTTAGGGCGGGGCCTTGTCCGGGAGTGGCATTGACGGTAATGGTCGCATAGAGAAACGGGAATCCGAAGACATCGCCGCGTTGGTTGAAGTCCCCGGCCGTCAGATCGGAGGCTTGACTGCGGAAGAAAATGGTGTGTCCGTCGCCGCTGAAGAGCGGGGCCAGGGAGCGGCTGTTGGCGGGGGAACTGCCGCCCATGGTGGTGGTAAGCAGGGTGGTGACTCCAGCCACGCGGTCATAGAGGAAGAGATTCGGCTGCCCGCTGGCAACCCCTGCCACAAGGTTGGTGGCGAGGCTGCGAAAAACCACATAGCGGCCATCGGGGCTGATATCGGGGGAATCCGAACTGCCGCCGCTGGCCGGGTTGGCGGAATTGTAACTCTGGCTGACCAGGATGTCGCTGCCCGTTTGAGTGTCGTAGAGATAAACCTGCATTGCGGTATTGACCATGCTGGGCAAAGAAGAATTGGTGGAATAGGCAAACACGAGGAACCGTCCGTCAGCGCTGAAGCTCAATCCTGCATGAGACGAAAAGGAAGTTTGCAAGCCCCCTGTGGCGATCACGCAATTCGACCCGCTGAGCACTGTGGTGTTGGTGGGGTAATTCGTGAAATACAGCATTTGCAAGCTGCCATTGGTGATATAGGCGAGGCGACTTCCGTCAGGCGAGATGGAAACCAGGGAATTGTACCTTGTGAATGGACCGTTTGCGCTAAAGACCTTTCCGGCCGTAAAAACATAGAGCGACTCGGATGACGACGAAGTCGTGACAGAATAACCGACGAATTGCCCATCCGGGGACATGGACGCAACGATGACCGCTGTAGAAGACAAGGAGGTCAGCCGATAGTTGGTTCCCAGTTGCAAGTCTCGTAAAAACAGGTTTTCAATCCCGCTCGAACCCGCGGGGAGCGTCAAATTTCCGGCCTTGCTGTGAAAGAGGACGTAACGGCCATTGGTGCTGATGATGGGCGAGAACGAGGCGCCGTTGCCGAAACTCACTCCGTCCGAGCCGACGCTGACAAGCGAGGTTGCGCCGGCCTGTAAATCGCGGACAAAGACGTCGGAAACGCCGTTGGTGTCGCCGGGGACAAGATTATCGGCAAAACTGGTGAAGGCGACGTAACGGCCATCGCCGCTCATGCTGGGATCGGTGGAGGCCCCATCTCCGGAGCAGACGCCATTGGCGGCCACGCTAACAAGAATGTTGGAGCTGTTGAGCTGGTCGCGCACGAAGACGTCTCTTTGGCCGTTGGTGTCGTTGGCCACCAGGTTGGTGGCCTCGCTGGTGAAGGCAACGTAGCGGCCATCGCAACTGGCCGACACGGACGAAAGGGCGCTGTCGCCGACCGGGGTTTGTGTCGCCAAAGCCGGGACTCGAACGGAGATCAACTCGGACGACGGAAGCGTCAGATCACGCACAAAAACGTCGTCGCGGCAGTTGGAGTCGTTCGGGACCAAATTTCCATCGGCGCTTTCAAAAGCCACAACGAGGCCGTTGGAGGACAAGCCTGGAACGGCCACGGGATTGACTCCCCAGCCAAGGCCGTTGGTGTCCGCGTCCACCAAAGTCGTGCTGGCCCCTGCCACATTGCGGATGTAAAGATGAAAGCCGGAGAGCAGCGCATTGGTCGTCAAATTCGCGCCGCCATTGAGGAAGGCCACGTTCTGTCCGCAGGCGTCCAGCGTGGGCCACAGGCACAGGGAACCGGTGGGGACCGCGTTGTTGGTGTCGCCGCTGATCAAAGTGATCGCGCCGCTATCCGCGTCCCACAAGTCAACGCAGGTGGTCTCGCCGGAAACATCATTGGAGTTGCCCAGAAAGGCGATGAAGCGGCCGTCCGGCGTCATGTCCAGGGTGCGCAGTTCCTCGACCAATGAAGTCGGCACGTTGGCGTTGGTGTGGACGAGATCAAGCGCGGTGGTTTGCACGTCGTAACGAAGGACCAGTCCCTGCGCCGGATTGGCCTGTGCGGGATGGACGCCGCTGCCGCTGACTTCGTAGGCGACAAACTGGCCATCGTCACTGATCAACGGGCTGAAAGAAGTGGCGCTGGGGGCGCCCTTGACGGTTTTGAGAAGCGCTCCCGCGCCGGCGCTGGCCCACGCGGTGGTCCCGCCAATGAGGTCGCGGACATAGACATTGCCCGCCGCCGTGGAGCCGGGCACAAGGTTGGTGGCCGAACTGTAAAAGGCCACATAGCGGCCATCCGGCGTGATGGCGGGGGATTCTGAAACGCTGACGGGCATGTTGGCTTGGGCCGAATTGGTGGACGCCGCGCCCACGCTGACCAGCGTCGTGGTGTTCAACAGCAGGTCACGAACGAACACATCGGTAATCTTATTGGTGTCTCCCAGAACCAGATCGCTGGCGGCGCTGGCGAAGGCCACAAAGCGTCCGTCCGGCGTCATCACTGAATCATAGGACGGCCCGTTGCCGGGCACGCCGTTGGTGTTCACGCTGACGAGGAGGGTGACTCCGTTGACCACGTCACGAACGAAGACGTCATTGGCCATGTTGGTGTCTCCGGCCACCAGATCGCTGGCGGCGCTTTCAAAGAGCACGTATTGGCCATTGGTGGAAATGCCTCTGGGCAGGGAGTCCGCGTTGCCGCCGGCCAAGCCGGAGAGATCGACGCTGACCAAGGTGGTGGTTTCGTTGGTGCGATCCCGCAAATAGACGTTCATGCCCGGCAGAAGCAAGGCGGGAATGGGGCTGCCGTTGGTGTTGAGCACCAAGTTGTCGGAGGCGCTGGCGAAAGCCACGTAGCGTCCGTCGGCGCTGAGAATGGGCATGCCGGAGTCGCCATCGCCACCGGCAGGTGGCGGGAAAGAAGGACCCAACTGGGAAACCGGCTCAAAATAGGCCGCCTCGGAAGGCAACGCCGTTAATGTGCCGCAGACAAGGATCAGGAGTCTCCCCCCAAACGACAATGCCACAGTTGCTTTGACCTTCATACGCCTGCATTGGGTAAGTTGCGGCTGGTCAATAACTTGCCTGGTTTCATAGGAACATCGTCCTTTTACACTAAAAACTCGCACGAGGCAACGCCATTCTTTCAATTTTTTTGCATTTATTTTCTCCCCGCTCATTCGCTGTGCCGCAGGAGCCAAACCAAACGCCAGACAAGAAAGATGACGAAGGCCGCCCCGATCACCGCCCCGAAGACGCCAATCGCCCAGGCCAGCGACCGACCACCGAAGCCCCAACGCGAATCTCGTCGGTTGAATTGGAACGAAAGCAACGCCATCATCAGCTCATCAGCCGAATGATAGCGCGACCACAGATTGGTCCGACAGGCTTTCAGGATGATTCGGTTGAATTGCGCCAGTTCAAGGTCATCCGGCCCCGTCCCCAAATCCGCAGGCAAAACCGGGTATTTTGCCGCAGGGTTGCCCGTGCTCATTTCATAGAGGACTTTTCCAAGGGAATAGAGGTCCGCCTGAGCCGTTCCGGAGCCTTCCGGCGCGATGAAACCTTCCGTGCCGACATACTCGCGCTCCCTGGACATTTCGGCGACCAAACCCACGTCGGCCAGCTTGGGAAAACCATTGACAAAAATGATGTTCGACGGTTTGAGATCGCGGTGAATCAGGTTTTGCCGGTGCAGAAATCCCAACGCCGACGCGATGGCAGCGCCCAACCGGATGCACTCCCCGACAGGCAGGCGGCCCCGCTGGCGAATGTCTTGCGCGAGCGTCCGCGGCAAATAAGTTTCGGCATGGAAGGCCTGCCCGGTGTCTACGCCGTCGGCCAATTCCATGACGTAGTAAAAATAACCCGCCTGCTCGCCGCCCCCAACTTGTAGAATATCCACCAATCCGTCGTGCAGCCGTGAAACCGGCTCAAATCTCAAAATGCCGGCAAACTCGCTCTTGGATATCTGCCGCCGCCCGGCCTCCCGAAAGCGCACAATCTTGACGGCGCGATAGGCCCCGAGAGTGTTCCTGGCGAGCCAAACCTCTCCGCTCCCGCCGCCGCCGATGCGCCGAATCATCTCGTGTTCGGGAACGGAGACCGGCGGCCGGGCAGAGGGCGGTGAAACCGAGTCAGGCGCGGAAGAATCTTCAGCCTCGCTCATGGTCGCTTCTCCCATCTCCGGCGCTAACGCCGCCCTTTCTCCAGCGCCAGAATTTCCCTTTTGATCATGGCCGCGACCCTGTGTTTCGCCAGATAAACCCGGGGAACGCTCACGCCCGGCGTCTGTGCGACTTTGTTGACAGGCCACTGCCGGAGCGCATAAAGGTCAAACATCTCCTCTGTCTCGGTCAGGCCGGAGCGAAGCGCCATCGAATAAATCAGCCGCCAATACGTGTCAAAAAAATCCTGCCAACTCTCATTGTCCTGCCAGTCTTGCAGACGTTTGAGCAAGCTGTAGCGGGTGGGAATAGCATGCTCTGTTTGCAAGTCCATGGTCTTATTCTAGCCGGATTCCCTCACAAAAGCAACTCGTTTCCAGCCAACTATCACTTGACAGGAATTGCGTCTGGTCTCCCCTGTTCATTCGAATCAGTCGTTCTCCGCCAGCGCCTCAAACAAGGCGTTTTTGTCCGGCAAATGGCGGCAGCGTCCGGGGCCTTTGACCACGCCGTAGCCCATCCCATAGGCCGGGCCATTGACCACGCAGGCGTCGGTTTGGTTTTCTTCCAATTGCCGCTCCGCCAGGGCAATGACCCGCGTCCGATCGCCTTCCAACTCATATTTCCAACCCACCAATCGCGCCTTGGGAAACCAGCCGCGCAAGCGCCCGAGGATTTTCGGCGTGGGCGTCAATTCCGCCAGCACTGATCCGCGCCGGGAGGAAATCTTGCGCGATTTGATTTCCGATAATTCCCCGCCCGCCGCCCGCCGCCAGATTTTGCCGAAGGTAAAATCGCTGACCGCCGCCGCATGAAAAACCGCTCCGACTTCGCTTGAACCCAGCCCTTCCAGCCGCCGGCTCAAGTCGGTGGTGGTGGTAAAAACCTGGACCCTTTGCGCCTTGGACTCAATCCCGCAGGTTGAATAATGCCCGCGCAGCAACTCCACCTCGTGGCCCTGTTCGACGAGGTAATTGGCCAATTCGGCGCCGAGGGCGCCGGTGGAGAAATTGGTCAGGCGCCGGACCTTGTCCAGTTCCTCGTAAGTTGGCCCCGCGGTGACAATGCATTTCATTTTGCAGGCCTTTTTGCGCTTTCCGCCTTGCGCACCATCACCACATAATCGAGCGTCTGGCCCGGCAATTTCAACTGTTCGCCGGGCGCAAGGTCCCGGCTCCACAGTGCGGCGCAGGCCCGATTGAGCAGATGATCGCGCCAGACAGCCCCGGTTCCACTGGGTTTAAATCCGGCGGCGGCGAGCGATTCCCGCAATGCTTCCGCCGCGCTTGCAATCGCCGGATCCGGCCGCTTCAGCGTAACGGTCGGATAAGCGCCGGTCGAGAAGAGCACAAAAACGGTTGCGCCTTTTGCGGACGGGTTGATGCGGAATTCCAGATCGGTTTTGAGCCGGGGGTCGCTCAGGCGGCGCGTGGCGATCCAATCCGCGCCTTCAACCTCGGTCGGCAGTAGATCGAACGTGTTGTCCGAGGAACCATCCACATCGGTATAAACCGGCCCTTGCGGCTCGACTGGACGGTCAATAAAGCAGGCGGGATTTTCCGCATTGGAACTGTGCAAATCCTGCACCAGCGCGGCGGGGTCTGGCGCGCCAGCCGGTTTCTGGTAAAGAATCATGCGGTCGCCGTGTCCCCGGCCGTCGCCCACCTCCACAACGTTCCGCCCCGGCTTGAGCGGCGTTTTCCAGAAGAACACGTTCGCCACCGGGATGCCGGGCACAGGCCTGACCGTCCCGTCCTTCATTTTCATCCCGGAATCCGGTATGCGATAGCTGCCGCTCTTGATTTTTTCCCGGGGCGCTCCGTTTAGTGTCAACTGCAATTCGCCGGCGTTGGAGTAAGCCTTTATGCCATTGTCGGGCGCGAATGCCCGCAGAAAGTGGCGCCGCCCGCAAAGATGCACCACCGGCTTGGAGGGACTCAAGAACGCCTGAAACAAAAAGTAAGTGTCCTTCGGCATGCCCGCCAGGGTCAGCAGCCCCTTGGTGTTGCGATTGTTTTTGAACTTCAAATCGTAGAACTCGCGGAAGTTCCACCATAAGAACAACGGGCGGTTTTTCACGTCATTGCGGCAAACGGTCTGGAGCCGGTACTCGGCAAACATCTCCGAGTACTCCTCAGGCTCGAATTTATCCACCGACCATTGAATGGCGCCGTACGGAACGTGATGGGTGATCCAATCGCCCGATCCGGTCTCGGAAACCATGGCGTTGCGCGGGAGTTTGCTGAAATCGGTGTAGGGGCCGCTGGTGTACCAGCCGTCGTAGGTGTTGTACGCCACAAAATCGCAGTTCTGGGGTTCCCTGGCATTGGCCGCGTAAGTCACCAGGCGCGTGGGGTCCCCTTCCTGCCGAATCACGCTGGCGTAATGGCTGACCACGTCCACAATGGTCTCGTTGCCGGCGCTCCAAAAAAGGATGCCGGGATGGTTCCAGTTTTGCCGCACCATCTCGCGGGTCAGGCGCTCGCCGTCGGGCGTAATGGTTTTTTCCTCGTTGCCCCGGGTCCAAGCCTGCCCCGCGAAGCCGTTCTCGGCCCACACCGCAATGCCGCGCTCGTCCGCGATGTCGTATTCCAGGTGGCTGTGCGGATAATGCGGCAGTCGCGCCATGTTGATGCCAAGATCAGCCATCCACTGCCATTCGCGGCGCAAATCTTCATCGCTCACCGCGTTCCAGGCGTATTCGTTTTGCGCGTGCTTGTTGACGCCGCGAAACTGCGTCTCGCGCCCGTTCAGGAAAAAGTGCTTGTCCTTGATCGCGATGGTGCGCAGTCCCACCCGCTCCGTCACAGCGTCGCTCACCTGTCCGCCCGCGCTGATTTCAGTGCGAACCGTGTAAAGATTGGGCTGCCCAATGTCCCAGAGCTTGGGATGAGCGATTTTTCCCGCGGCCCTGATCCTTGCCGTTTCCCCGGCGGCAACGGTTTGTTTCGTCTCGAACTGCGCGCAAGCCTTGTTATCGGGATCGGTGACAAAATGGCGGACCACCACCTCAACGGGCGCGGCGAGGGGGTTGCGCACCACGGTCAGCGCGTTAAGATCAGCGCCGTCCTTCGTGATGTTGCCGGGTGTCAAATAAACGCCGCTCGAACCCATGTCCGGGAAAATATGCACGGCCCCGGTTTTCACCAGCCAGGCCTTGCGGAACATGCCGCCATTGACGTAATAAAGCGTGGAGCGCGAAAAGCAGTTCCGGGCCTCGCTGTCGCGGTTGCTCACGCGCACGTCCAGGGTGTTGGCCTGGCCGGTCTTCAGCGCGTCGGTCAGGTCAAAGGCAGACGCCGAAAACGCGCCCTTGTGCCGGCCGATGAACCGGCCATTGACGAAGACGTCCTTCACCGAGGCGGCCCCTTCCAGCACCAGATACACGCGCCTGTTCCGGTCGGCTTCCGTCAGCGTTATGGTCTGGCGATACCAACCCGCAGTGTTATCGGGCAAGCCGGATTGGCGAAAGACGTGGGGAACAGCGATTTGCTTCCACTCTGCCGTCGTCGGGGGTTGGATCGTCGTCGCATTGGTTTCAGCATCTTCGACAAACTCCCAAGTTGTCAGCGGAATGAACTCGCGTGGAGATGTTGCGGTTGATTTTGATTGCGTCCGCGTCGTGCATCCCGCGCAAGCGAGAGCGGCGAGCCCGATTGTAACGAGAAATTTCATAATTAGAAGCGCGGGCGGCGGTTCGTGTGCGGTGAGTTGTTAGGCTGAATGGTCATGCTCGCTCGATTTTTGATAATCTCTTTCGTCTCGCTGCCACCTCGAAACCGCCAAAAACCAACCACACCACAACGTCGTAAATGCAAATTCAACTCCTAGTTTGTACAACTCGTAAGGCGTAATGGGTTTCTTGCCGCTTAAGTCAAATATAATATCGAAGAGTACCACGATGGCTCCGCAAGGAAGACCGTGCTTCAAGAGACCATACTGCAAAATGAATCGCTGGCGGCCTTTCTCTCGTATTTGCTCCCAACTTTGTTTTTCGGTTTGAGTCATAACGCTCGCTCTGATCTACGATTCAACTCACCGACCGCATCCGGGAACGGGCGTTGGCAGCGAATCCAGCGCCCGAAAAAGCCACCCCTCCCGAAACCGAAGCGCAGGCGGCGGTTCGTGTGCGGCAAATTGTTGGATGGTTTCATTTGTTCAACACTTTGCCTAAGATATTGCTCACAGGCACCGCTCCGTAGTAGCGACTGTCTAACGAATTGGTCCAGTTGTCGCCGATTACAAAGTAGTGTTCCGGTGGGACCCTATAGGGAAAGGTCACGAGGCCAACAGTGGGCAACGGCAGCTTCTCTGGCGGACAATACACGACATTCGAGAGGGCAGCCGGCATACTCAGAATATTCCCGTTTACGACGATGCCATTCGTGGTCAATGAAATCGTCTCCATGGGAAGAGCGATGACCCGCTTTAGCACCATGAAATTTGAAGGTGGCACCGGCGGCTTGAACGCAACCACATCCCACCGACGCGGTGCTTCGACTGTGTACGCCATATAGTCAATCGTGACTCGCTCCCCTGGCTTAATCGTCGGTGCCATCCCACCCGACATCTGCACAGACCTTCGGCACCCGGCAACCGCAACCAGCGCGATGATTGCGAACACAACTAATGCGCACGGTTTCATCCAACGATTCAGATCACCGACTGCCGCCGGGAACGGGCGTTGGCAACGAAACCAGTGCCCGAAAAAACCACAACCCCCGAATCCTAGGCGCTGGCGGCGGTGCATGTGCGGCGAATTGTTGAACTGCATCATTGTGCTCCTCGCTGGGAAACCCACTGTTTCATATGTTTGTCCGCTGCTTCGCGCAAATCACCAAGCGCCGCCAACTGTTCCTGCTGTGACAAACCATCAGGAAAGCGCTCCAACTCCTGGCCAGTGTATCTGTGAAACTCCTGCGAGCAAGGCCAGCACATGAACTTGGTTTGCTCCACTCCCATCGACAGCGCCAAAAAATCAGTGCCGCCTGAGACCGGCTGACCGCCGCAATACTGACAACGGGCAGCAAGCGCCTCCGCCGCACGCTCTTTCGCTTCTGGGGATTCTGACTCAAAACACTCATTGCACAAATCGCGCGACTTCAAGACTCCATCAGCCATCTCAACGACGTGACAGGTCGCTTCTCGTTCGTGGCAGTGCTGGCAAAGCATATCGTTCTATGGCGGAATGGGTAATGCAGCTTCAAGGATTCAGCTCACCGGCTACCGCCGGGAACGGGCGCTGGCAGCGAATCCAGCGCCTGAAGGAACCAAAGTCCCCAACACCGAAGCGTAGGTGGCAGTTTGTGTGCGGCGAATTATCCGGCTTCTTCATTTGGGCGTGGTCTTGATCTCCACTAACTTTGCAATCATCGGAATGTCGCTCAATGAGCTTGCCGGAAAACGAATCCCCCGCCCTTCGGCATACGGCCTCGCTTCTGAAAACATCTTCTTGATCGCAACGGGAAGTGAACTGGCCATGACAAGGCCGCAGGCGCGCTCACCCAGAACAATCGCTATCCAAACCTTCTCCTTGTCAGGCGTGATATAGAGCAGCGTTCTCTTCTTGTGCTGAAGCAGGCACATGCGCCCAAAGCCGGCTTTGGATGGCTTCCACTGCTTGTCGAGCGGAACGAACATTTCTTCGACGGCATGGACAATGCCAGACCACAAATCGCCGGCAGAACCGAGAACGGCCTTCAGTTCGGAGTCAGTTGGGGGCTTGGCCTTGGCGGGCATCTTCCAGCCTTCTGATTTTTTCGCATGCAAAATAATCTCGTTCCCATCGGGATCAGATATGACAAGGCTTCGCATTTGGAAATGCCCGCTCCATGACATCAAGTGCGAACCGGGCTGAAACCGTTGCCCGACCAGCACCCATCTCAACGCCGACTTCGATGGCTTCCAGAATCTCACGCAACGTGGCGCCGCATGCTGCTGCCTGGTCAATATGCCACTGCATACATGACTTGCAGTCCATCTGCACGGAGATGCCGATGGCGATCAACTCCTTTGTCTTCTTGGGGAGAGCACCGTCCGCATAGGCGGCTTGCTCCATCTGGAGAAAAGCCTCGTAAACCTTCGACTTCAGTGAAACGAGCTTCTGATGTGCCTTCTTCCGTTTGCGTGAAATTTCATCAAGTTTGTCCATTGTCATTCTCCATGTGTTGGGTGGTGGTCTCCCACGCCCAAAGATTCAGCTCACCGACCGTCGACGGGAACGGGCGTTGGCAGCGAATCCAGCGTCCGAAGAATCTAAAAGCCTTCCGAATCCGAAACGCTGGGCGGCGGTGCGTGTGCGGCGAATGGTTCGGCTTCTTCATTCGAGTGCGGCGAAACGGTCCCGGCCTCTCCAAAACGGGCATTGCGGGCAAGCCTCACCTTCCGGATAATCAATCCCCTCTTCATGCGGGCATCCGAAAATCTTTTCCAGCATGGCCAGCGACTTCACCTCGTGCTCCTTCAACAGCGCGAGGATGCTCTCCTGAATGTCGGTCTTGTGCCGGACATCTTTATCCTGACTGAAATAGCGGTGGAGCGTGCCCTCGTCGCCATCGTAAAGAAAAATACCGAGCACCGCCTTTGTGGCCTTTCTATCATCGGGGCCATAGAACGCGAGCGTGGCCAGCGGAAACCCCCGGTTTCCGAGTTTCGCCTTCCTGCGCAGTACCTTAATCGGCTTCATGGTGTCGCTGTCGCCGCACGCCAGCATGAGCGGCCGCCGCCGGGAAGGCAAGCCAAACCATGAACACCCCGTCCAAACGAGCGCATTTCGCTTCTGGGGTGGCCGCTCCTAATCTTAATCTTAATCTTAATCTTAATCCTAATCCTAATCTTCTTCGCGCAGAATTTGGATTAAGATTACGATTAAGATTAGGAACCAGAAACCGCCTCCCCAAAAGCCAGCAAGCGCCCCGTCCAAACTGCCGCCCTGTGACAAGCGCAAAAGCGGGGCGGCGGTTCGCTCCACTGGCCAGGTTCAGCTTTTTGGGTGCGCGCTCATCGTCTGATCTTCACCTGATCCTCTTGCGGCCAGTCGTTGTGTCCGCCAGGAATCTCGATGAACTGAGCGCCGGGGATCTGTCTGGCAAGAGCTTTGGCATGTCCAATCGGGATGATGGTGTCATCCCTGGCTCCGAAAATCTCAACCGGGCCGGCATAACGCCTCAATGATTCCACGTTATCCCAAGCGTCGCGGAGCAGGAGCCGGACAGGCAGAAAGGGGAAATGTCCGGCGGCCACATTCGCCAAAGTATCGAAAGGCATAACCAGCACGATCTTGTCCGGCGCGGTTTTCTCCCGGGCCAGAGCGCAGGCGGGGCCGCTGCCAATGGACTCGCCCAGGACACAAACCGGGGTGTTCGGATGCCGCGATCGCAAGAGCCGGTACGCCTCTGACGCTGCCCGGTTTATGGATTCCAGGGAAGGACGCCCTTCCCGGGAGCCGTATCCAGGGTACTCCAGCACGTAGAGGGAATCCTGCCCGGACATATGCCGCAGGACGTAATCCCTGTCCGCGGCCTGGCCGCCGTTCCCGTGCATCATCAACCAAATCGCGCGGGGGGTTGCCACCTCCCGGCAGAAGCCAATCGTGCGGGAGCCGTCCGACCACGGAGTCAGGCTAGTGGGAAGCGCGTCATGCGTCGGGAAAAAGAGCATCGCCCGTTGCCGCAGGCAAGTAATCGCAACCACGGCCAAGTAGAACACAAACGCAATTGCCACTATTCGCAGCACAGATTTAATCGCACGCAAGCAGAAAGGCTAAAGGCTGAAGGCTGCAGGCTAAAGGAAAAACTGAAAGGCACGCTCCCAAGTTCGCAGCAAAACAGGTTTAAGGCTGGTTAGAGCATTTCCAATAAAACTGTAGCCGCATTACAAGTAGGGCGGGCACTCCGCTGCCCGCCGCGGCGCGCACGGAGTGCGCGCCCTACCACCCTCGTTTCGGCTACACTATTTCTTAAACCGGTCTAAGGGAGCTTGGCGGAGAGGGGATGCACGATCAAGGCGCGCGAGGTGATGGGACTGGTCCGGGGCTGACAAAGGCCTCCTTGGGCGTTGTCCAGAAATTGCCCGCCGTTAATGCTGTTGTTGGTGCAGGAGTCGTTGTTGACCTGGAATGCCCTGCCGCGGCACTCGACCACCCGCAAGTTGTTAAAATTGTTGCCGGTGCATTCGGTGCCGGGGTAAAGCCGCCACCCGGAGGGGGTCGCCCCACCTTCCTGCGCCATGAAGACTCCGTCGTGCCGGCTGTGGCGAATCGTCACTCCTTCAAACACATTGTCGCGCGAATGCCGCATGAAAATGCCCAGGTCGTTGCCAGTGAGAACCGCGCCGTCAATAATATTATGGTCGAAACCCAGGTCCAGCGAGATTCCCGCCGCCAGGTTGTCGTGCAGGTTCAACTGGCTGAAATGGCTGTCCTGAGTCCGGTAACAGGCCAGCCCGTCAAATTGATTGTCGTAGGCCGTGTAATCCCGCACCGTCAGGTGCCGCGTCTGCCCGGTGCATACCAAGCCGCCGGAGCGGCAATGGCGGCAGATGACATGCTCGATAGTGGCATTATCCATTTCCCAGAGATGAACGCCATTGTTATTAATGCAGATGCCATTGGAAAGAACCCGCCAAAGTTCCTTCTGTTGGTGGGTCCGATTGCCGTCCACGAGCAGGTCGCAAAGATGCAGGCCCTGTGTCGGCCCTTTGGCTTTTTCCTTCGGAGGGCCCAGGATGACGACGGGGCAATTGGCGTTGTCGGCCAGGTACAGAATCGTCTCCGGCCCGGCGCCGCGCAACGTCTGCCCGTCCTGCCGCAGCATAATCCGCTGATGGACGAGGTAAGTCCCCCGGCTGAGAATAACTTGACCGCCGACGCCAACCTGGTCCAGCGCCTGTTGAATCCCTTCCCCGCCGGCGACAGGAGGGACCTCCAGGGTCGCCGCGAGGCCGGACAATGGAATGAGGAAAAGCAGGCCAAAAAGAACATTGGCGGCAAATGTTCCCGCCTTCGAGCCACAGTTCGGGTTGAAATTATTTTTCCTCATGCTGCGTCCGCTTGGCAGCGAATCCAGCGCCCGCAGAATTCAAAGCCCCCGAAACCAACGCGCGGGCGGCGATTCGTGTGCAGCCAATTGTCAGGGAATTCCGTCATTTCGCAGTTAGCACACCCACGATAGCGATGATTACACTGGCAGCACCCATGAGCCAATACAAAAAGACAACCGCAATGAATGTTCGCGGGTGATCTCTGTATCTAATCTGGCGCCCGAGCCAAGGATTAAAAGCGCTTAATGTAACCTTGGAAATCGTGGACACGAGGGCCAACACCAAAAAAACTGCGCCAAAAACGAGTCCGACAAGCGCCATTTCTGAACTGTTCTGCATAATCAATGGAACTTGCTTAATATGCGACCGCCGGTTCGTTTATTGAAGCACAAAAATCTTTGGCGGCATCCGTGAAATGCGTGAAATCCGTGGTCAAATTCTTAAATTACGGGTAAGGCCGGAACAAGGCACGCGTTTGTGCTTGCCATTTGCCATGCCAAATGGCATCATTAGTGGATGGAAGCAGTTATTACGATCGATAAATTTGGGCGCATGGTCCTTCCCGGGCCGATGCGGAAGGCGCTGCAAATATCACGGCCCGCCGCATTCAAGGCGGAAGTCATGGGCAACAAAATAGAACTTACTTTGGTCGCCCCGGATCGGAGCGCGGTATTGAAGAAACGGCGGGGTTTGCTGGTTGTTTCAACCGGCGGGCGAAAATTCAACGCGGCTGAAGCGGTCAGCGCCATGCGCGAGGAGCGATTCTGAGCACCTATTTCGACACATCGGCCCTGGTCGCTGCGATGGTTGAGGAGGAGGAGCACCACGGCGCGGCTTTGAAGGCGCTGGCCAGTTCTGCCGATGGTTTTACTTCCACCCATGCCATCGCTGAAACTTTTGCAACGCTCACCAGCGGGCGTCTGGAGGTTCAACTAACCCCGGATGAAGCGACGGAAGTCATTAATGCGAACGTCATCCGGCGGCTTCAAGTCGTTGAGCTGGGGTTGAGTGACTACCAGCAAGCCATGCGCAACAGCCAAACGGTGGGCGCGCGCGGCGGCGCAATTTTTGATATGTTGCATTTACAGGCTGCGCGCCGGGGGGCTGCGAAACGCATTCTCACCATTAACGTCCGGCACTTTCAGATATTCGCCCCTGACCTGAAAAACATCATTTCGGCACCGTAGGCTCGAAGCGTGAAGGATAAAGGGGCCAAATTCTTTGGGTGGTCATCGGAAATCCACAAGCATCGTCTGGGTTTCGAGATTTCAATACATGACTTTGCCCGGCATCCGCCGCCATTCCTCGAAGACTTCGACGGCCTTGTCACGAAGAATTTGCCGCATGGGCAGCCGGCGCGAGGCCGGGGGCAGCGCCAGTTCCTGGTAGAGTTTGTCATCGTCGAATCCCGCCCCGGCGGCGTCCGTTCGCGTGGCCGCAAAGACGATGCGCTCCACCCTGGCCCACCAGGCCGCGCCCAGACACATCGGGCACGGCTCGCAACTGGCGTAAAGAACGCATCCTTGCAACACAAAGGAACCCAGCCGCGCCGCCGCCGCGCGAATGGCCATGATTTCCGCATGGGCCGTCGGGTCGTTGCTCGAGGTGACTTGGTTCCAGCCGGTGGCGATGATTTCATTTTCCCGCACCAGGACGGCGCCGAAGGGTCCGCCGTCTTTGGCGCGCATGTGTTCCGCGGCCAGTTGAATGGCGCGTTGGATGAAATCGAGGTCCCGGGAGTTTGGGGCGGGCTGCATTTTTTAAACGAAAAGGCTGGTCTTGCGCAGCTTCGTTGAATCGATCAGGCCCTGATCGGTCAGCTTCAATTCGGGAATGGCGGACAGGCTCAAAAAAGAAAGCGACATGAACGGGGCCTTCAGTTTGCAGCCCATCGCCTGCGCCTCTGCGTTGAGCGCGTCCAGCCGCCTGATGACTTCTTCCAAGGGGCGATCGGAAACCAGGCCGGCCACGGGCAGGCCCAGTTCGGCCGTGACCCGGCCCTTTCTGACCGCGACCTGGCCCCCTTGCAATTGTTCCAGCGCCTGGATCGCCCGGCAAATATCAGCGTCATTGGTTCCGACCACCACGACATTATGCGCGTCATGCGCCACCGTCGAACCCAGCGCGCCGTCCTTGAGTTGAAAGCCGCGCACGAAACCGACGCCGACGTTGCCGGTCGCGCGGTGCCGTTCCACCACCACCAGCTTGAGCACATCCCGCCCGGGGTCCGGGACGACACGGCCGTTCTCGATCTTGGGCGCCACGATAATCTGCCGGGTCACAATCTGGTTGGGAACAATTTCAATGACCCTGATTTTCCCGGCCCGCGCGGCTTTGACCTCCAGGTCGCGCGCCTGGTAGCGCAGGTTCATCGTCCCCCGCGGCAGGGGCGCGGCGGTGGCGGCCCGGGCCAGATACTTCCCGTCTTCGGCCACGAGGACCCCCTTTTTCCAGGTCTGGCGGACGGCGAACTTTTTCAAACTGTCAAAAACAATAAAATCGGCCCAATAGCGGGGCGCGATGGCGCCGAGATTCTGCAGGCGGTAGTGCCGGGCGGTGTTGATGCTGGCGATTTGCAGGGCGGTGATGGGCGGCAGGCCGTGGCGGATGGATTGGCGCACGGCGTGGTCAATGTGGCCTTCGGCAACCAAGTCGCCCGCCAGCTTGTCGTCCGTGGCGTAGGAGCAATTGACCGCGTTGTGCGGGTTGATCAGCGGAAGCAGGTCCACCAGATTGCGCTCGGTGCTGCCTTCGCGCAGCAAAAGGTGCAGGCCCAGCCGCAGTTTTTCCCGCGCTTCCTCCAGCCCGGTTGATTCGTGATCGGAGCGCACCCCGGCCAGCGCGTAGGCGTTGAGATTTTTTCCGCGCAAGCCGGGCGCGTGGCCATCGACCGCCTTGCCCTTGCCGACGGCGATTTTGGCCAGCTCGCTTTTCACGCCCTTGAAAACCCCCGGGTAATTCATCAATTCGGCGATGCCAGCCACGCGCTCATCGGCAATCATCAAGCGCAAATCATCGGCCGTGATGCGCGCCCCGGCTGTTTCGAGCGCGGTCGCCGGAACGCAGGAGGGCAGCATGATGAAAAAATCCAGCGGCAGGTTTTTGCTCGATTCCAGAACGTACCGGATGCCGTCCAAGCCCAGCACATTGGCGTATTCGTGGGGATCGATGACCACCGCCCCCGTGCCGTGAGGCACGACCGCGCGGGCGAATTCCGGCGCGGTGAGTTGCGAGCTTTCGACGTGAAAATGGCCGTCGATCAAACTCGGGGCGATGCAGGCGCCGCGCAAGTCGATGGTCGTGCGTCCCTTGTAATCGCCCAGGCCGATGATCCGCCCGTCCTCCACCGCAATGTTCGCGTCATGGATTTCGCCGCTGAGGACATTGACCAAGCGGCCGTTTTTGAAAAGCAATTCGGCCGGCTGTTCGCCGCGGGCCACGGCCAGTTTATGGTGCATGTTGCGCATGACTCTTACTCTTAATCCGAATCCTAATCCTAATCCGCCTGAATCGAAAAGAGATTAAGATTAGATTCTTACCATTGAAATCTCGTCGAATTATCTCTCAGATTTTGAATCCGTGTCCATCCGTGTCCATCCGTGGTTAAGAATTTCAAATCCTTTTGGCTAGGATTAAGAACCAGAATCGCCCACGGTCATCGCCCTTGGTTCGTTGAACGGGCAACGATGACGGGCGCCGTCACGTTCGGCGGCATGGGCGGCAGCGGCGGCATCCCCTGTTCAAGCTCCGGCGGCATGGGCGGCAGGCCCGATGGATAGCCCGGCGGCATGGGCGGCATGGGCGGCAGCGTATGCACCAACTCGCGCCATAATTGCCGTTCGTGCGATGTCATCCCGTCCCAGCGGGCGGCGTTTTTCAAAAACTGGGTTCGCTCTCCGGGCGCCATGGTGGCAAATTTGCCGAAAGAATTGATGCATTGCGCCCGCTGCGCCGGCGGCAACCGGTCGAAAGCCTGCAAGGCTTTTTCCATTTCCTGCCGTTCCGCGTCCGAAAGCGCCTCGACCGTCTCTTTCTGTTCCTGGCCGCTCCTGGAGCAAAAGCGCTGAAACTGCGCGCATAATTCCGCCTGCTGTTTTTCCGGCAGGGCCTGCCAGCGGTCCATTTCCTCCGCCCAATGCGCGCGGCGCTCCGGCGAAAGTTTGTCAAGGATCTCCTGCCGGACCGCGGCCGGGGCGCCCTGCATGCGCAAATAGACGCCGATGAAATTTTGCCGTTCCAACAGGGCCTTTTGCAGGTCGGCCGGCACCTTGTCCCATTGCCGCAAAAGGGCTTCAACCATCGGCCGGTAGAGCGGCGACACTTCCTGGAGCCGGTTGGTTCGATCGCGCGGCGCCAGCTTCATGAGGCTGGACAGTTCCCAGTGCAATTCGGTTTGACACAGCCGCGCCTCCCGGATGCCCCGCGGCAAGGCCTCGTATTCCCGCAGCTTGGCCAAAAGGATTTCCCTGTCGGCCGGCGATCGGCCGGCCAGCACCCGCTCCCTTTCCCCGGGACTCATGCCCAGAAGCCCGCGAAAATACTCCACCGGGGACAAGTGACGCAACTGGACGCCAGCCGTGACGTTTTGATAGCGCGGGGCGGGCGGGAACGGGGGCAGGTTGGTTTCTGCCGCCGGCATCGCCGCCGCCAGCAGCGCGCTCCACACCGCCAAGCCTGTCCAATGGAATCCGGGTCGCCGCATCATCGCATTTACTCCAGCGCCGCCAGCAGATCGTCATCCGCCAGCTTGACCCGGCTGATCCCGTTGATGGTGTCGAAGTCCTTCAACCACTCCATGGGCGGCAGCGCGGCCAGGCGGCTGACGCCGGCCAGTTCGCGGGCCATTCTCGCGCGATGAATCACTTGAGACTCGCGAAAGCAAAACAAACCCAGGCAAACCATCATGGAACACATCGCCACCCGCCAGGCCCGGCCTTCGGGCAGCCACGGCGCGGGCGCCAACCAGTCGCGCCAGGGGCGCCGGGCCGGAGCGTTTTGCGCCGCCTGCAGGAGGCGCGCGGTAAAATTGGATGAAACGGGCGGGGCGGGCCAACGCTGCAAAAGGCGGTTCAGGGCCGCTTCTTCCCCCCAGGCTTGACGGGCTTCGGGATGCGCCGCCAGAAATCTTTGCAACGCCGCTTCTTCGTCGCCATTCAGCGCCCGCCGCCAGCCGGCCTCCTTGATTTCCTGATAAAATTCGTCGCGCATATTCAGTGCCTGGAATGGAAACACCGTCTCACCGGCAAAGTTTCGGCCCGTCCGCCTCCCACGCGCCGCTTTGCAAATAAGGTTTGAGCCTTTCTTTCAACGTCTCCCGTCCGCGGTGGATGAGCGACTTTGTCGCCGAGACCGAGCACCCCAGGACCCGGGCGATTTCCTCGTAGGACAGTTCCTCCTGGCGGCAGAGCACGATGGCCAGCCGTTGTTTGGCCGGCAATTGCCCCAGCGCCTCTTCAATTTTTTGCGCCAGTTCCCCGTGCAGGAATGCTTCCGGCGGCGAAAACGTCTTCCCGTCTTCAAACTGCCGCGGCGCCTGCTCTTCGTGGTCCGATTGGCTCGACTCGAGCGATTCCGCCGGATGCCGTCCGCGCCGCCGGATTTCGTTCAAGCACAAACGCCGCGCAATCGTGAAAATCCAGGTGGAAAACTTTGCCGACACCTCATAACGTTTCGCCGACTGATAAACGCGAATGAAGACGTTTTGCGCCAGGTCTTCGGCTTCATCCAGGTCGCGCAGCATCCGGTACATCATGTTGACGATGGGCTGCTTGTATTTTTCGGCCAATTCCTCGAAAGCCTTCATATCGCCGCGTTTCACGCGGAGCATCAAGGCGGCGTCTGGGTCCAAGGCTGCGGCCATTTGCATAATATAGACCAAACCCCTCCCTTCCAACAAGGTTGCTTGGGTGGCCGCTCCTGATCTTCAAGGTGAAAAGGCAAGCCCCGGCGGCGCGGGCGCAAAAAGATTTCAAAGGATTTTCCCGTCTCCCTCGTCCTATCGGTTACAAGCAGCATGATGCCCATGGCCGGCAATGAGGCGGTGAAGAAGATTCGGAACAGGTTTGCGGGCATGACTCTGACGGAGCTTCTTTGCGTCATAGCCATCATCGCCATTCTCGCGTCGTTGTATCTTGGCGCCATTGTCAGGGCATTCACAAGAGTGGTGAAATTTCTCAAAGGATTGTCAGGGTAGGCGCGCGGAGCGGGAGTGTGACCGGAAAGGGATTCAGAGCAGAAAAGACCGTGCTCGACTTGGACCGGGGCATGGTTTATATTTCGACCTGATGACGAAGAAATTCCATGTGACGCTGTTGGAGCACGACGAAGGCGTGTCCGTCAGTTGTCAAGAGCTCCCTGGCTGCCATTCTCAGGGCGCAACCGTTGCCGAAGCCATGGAAAACATTCACGATGCGATCGAAGGTTACTTGGAGCTTTATGGACAGCCGGATGTGCGCTGCCAAGTCCGCGAAATGGAAGTAGCCACCGATTAGGGCCATGCCCAAGCTTCCCGGCGTCAACCATCTCCGGGCCGTCAAGGCCCTGCAAAAGGCGGGCTTCCAAATCGACCGCCAAAGCAAGCACATCTTCCTGTCGAAAGGCGCGATCAAAGTCGTGGTGCCACGTAATAATCCGGTGGACGCCTATACGATGGCCGCCATTGTGCGGGACGCGGGATTGACCATCGACCACTTCAAGGAACTGCTTTGAAACCAATCGCGGGAAGCCCTGTCTTTTGAGTAGCCGACTCCTAATCTTAATCGTAATCTTAATCTTAATCTCTGAGGATTAGGATTAGGATTAGGATTACGATTAAGAACGGGAATCGCTGGTTCGCGGCTCCGCCCGTTATGGAAAATGAACGACCATCTGCTTCGAGCGCATCGGATCTCTTGTTCCGGGTGCGCGCTCTCATTTCCCAAACCGGTCCGGATATGGATGGCGATGAGGGGTTCAATCGCGTGGCGCTGGCATTGTTCGCCTTTCAGTTTGAAGGGGTGCCGATTTATCGGCGGCTGTGCGAGAGGAGAGGGGTCGGCCCCGGCTCAATCAGGCATTGGAGCCAAATTCCGGCGCTGCCGGCCTCGGCGTTTAAAGAGCATGTCGTTTCGAGCCTGGCCGAAAACGACCGCAGCCGCGTTTTCTATTCCAGCGGCACGACGGGTCATGTTCCCAGCCGCCATTTTCACAGCGCCGCGTCGCTCTCGCTTTATGAGGCGTCCCTGCTCCCGTGGTTTGAACGGCATTTCCCCGGTCCCAGCGCAGGCGGCGCGGCGTTCCTTTTTCTCACCCCGCCCCCCAAGCTCGCGCCGCATTCTTCCCTGGTCCACATGTTTGAAACGGTCCGCTTGAAATGCGGCGGGCCTGAGTCGCTCTATGCCGGACAATTGGAGGCGGATGGCTCGTGGAGTCTGGATTTCAACCAAATCGGCTCCGCCTTGCGCGACGCCATTTCCGCCCATCGGCCCGTTGGATTGTTGGGCACGGCTTTTTCGTTCGTTCACTGGCTTGATGTTCTGGCTGTCAACAAGAATCGGCTTCGCCTGCCTGCCGGGTCGTGCCTCATGGAGACGGGCGGTTACAAGGGGCGCTCGCGCGTCGTGGCCAAAGCCGATTTGCGCCGGCTCCTGACAAAATATCTGGCCGTGCCGGATTCGCACATCGTGACGGAATACGGCATGAGCGAATTGAGTTCGCAGGCTTACGACGGCGTGGCCGGACAAGCCCGGCCGCCCGCGGGAATCTTCCGGTTCCCGCCCTGGGTGCGGACGCAGATCATTTCGCCGGAAACGGGCGCGGTCGCGGCCGCGGGTGAAACAGGGTTGCTTCGCGTTTTCGATCCGGCGAATATGCATTCCGTCATGGCGATACAAACCGAAGATTTGGCCGCGAGCCGCGAGGACGGCTTCGAAGTGCTGGGCCGGGCGGAATCCGCCGGGCCGCGCGGCTGCTCGCTCCTGGCCGCGACTTGAAAGAGATGAATGTGCCGAATTATTTCATGGCCGACCTGCCCGCCGAGGCTGAACTCACGGCTGGACTGATCACCGAGGCCTGCCAAACGCTCAAACGCAATCGGGAGCGCTACCTCCAAGGCCGCACGACGGAGAGCCTTATCCGCCTTCTGGACGAGCTGGCGGGCGAGTGGCTCTCGGCCGATTTCCCCTTTCGCCGGGAGGTCCTGGAATCCGGTCCCGCCGCCACCGGCTTTTCCGAGCCGGTGCTGGCCGCCGGGCTGGATCAGTTTTTCAAACAATTGACGGCGGAAAATCTGGAGGCGTTGCTGCGCCAGGAACTGGGGCACCCGCATCGCCTGGATGGTTTTCACCCCGACCAACATCAGGGGAGCGGAAAACGGACCGCCCTGGCCCGCGGCCCGCTGTTGCTGGCGCAGATTGCGCCGGGCAATATTCCCAACCCGGTTTTGTCGGAAATGGTTTTCGGGCTGCTGACCCGTTCGGCGCAGTTTGTCAAATGCGCTTCCGGCGGCGCTTTCATTCCGCGCCTCTTCGCCCATTCCCTTTACGAGGCCGATCCCAAAGCCGGCTCCTGCCTGGAAGTGGCGGAATGGAAGGGCGGCCTCGAACCTTTGGAAGCGGCCCTGTTCGCCGAAGCCGATTGTGTCGTCGCGACCGGCAGCGACGAAATGCTGGAGGCCATTGGAAAAAAAATTCCCCGGACGGCGCGCTTCCTCGGTTACGGAACACGGGTCAGCTTTGGCTATGTGACGCGGGAGAGCCTGGAACAGAACGCGGCAGCGGTGGTGCAAAAGGCGGCGGCGGACGTGACGGCCTGGAACCAGCGCGGCTGCCTTTCGCCGCATGTGATTTATGTTGAAGACTCGGGCAAAGTCACGGCGGAAGCTTTCGCCGCCCTGCTGGCCGGACAGTTGGACGCGGTGGAGAAAACCTTTCCGCGCGGGACCTTGAGCACCAGTGAAGCGGCCGCCATTTCCATGCGGCGCTCCTTTTACGAGGTGCGGGCCGCGCATTCGCTGGAAACAAAAATGTGGGCCAGCCTCCAATCCACCGCCTGGACAGTCATTTTGGAAAACGATCCGCGCTTCCAGGTGTCCTGCGCCAACCGGTTCATTTACATCAAGGCCGTGGCCGACCTGACCCACGCCTTGCAAGGCGCGGAATTGGTGCGCGAGCAAGTGTCCACCGTCGGCTTGTCCAGCACGGCGGCCCAGGCCCGCGAACTCGCGCCGCTGCTGGCGCGCTGGGGCGCGCGCCGCGTCTGTCCCCTGGGCCAGATGCAAAATCCGCCCTTGGGCTGGCGGCATGACGGTCGTCCCCCGTTGGGCGACCTTGTCACCTGGACCGATTGGGAGAAACCCTGATGGAACTGAGAAAAACATTTCAATTCGAAGCCGCGCACCTTTTGCCGCACTTGCCGCGGTCGCACAAGTGCCGCCGGTTGCACGGGCATAGTTTCAAAGTCGAGGTGGCCGTCGAGGGCGAATGCGATGCCAAACTGGGCTGGGTCATGGACTACGCGGACATCGCCGACGCCTTCAAGCCGCTTTGGGAAAAGCTGGACCACCGCCATTTGAACGAAATACCGGGCCTGGAAAATCCGACGAGCGAAAACATCGCGATCTGGATATGGCGCCGGTTAAAGCCGAAGCTGCCGCTGCTGGTGGAAATCGTCGTGGCCGAAACCTGCACCGCGCGCTGCATTTATCGCGGCCCGGGGGAAAAGGCAGGAAGCTTTCTGGAAGGATTGCGCCGATTGGGCCGCGTGCCGGCAGGGCCACGCGACAAACATCCGGTTAAACCGATCGGGGAAGGATAAGATGCCTCATGGATAGGCAAATCGCGCGAGATCGCGCGAGACTCATAAGGCCGAACAGTTGAGAGCAATTGCAGGATACGGTAAGACGTATAGAACTGAGTACTTGCACCATCATATAGCGCACCGTTCGCATTACAGGCAAGACGCTCCCGAAGCGTTGCTCTTTTTCTTTAACTACATGTTCATGCGAGGACGTCGCGATGAATTATCACAGAAGTTTTACGATCTGGCCCATAAGGTATTAGAACAAATCAATAGTGAGGGCCCCCATTACTTGTCGTGCTGGGATGGCCACCGAAGCAAACAATTAGACGCTCGTTTGAAAGGCAAAGGTGTCAATAACCACAGCGACCGAAAAATGATTCTGGCCACGCTGGAATGGCTAAATGCCAGGCTGGCCGAGACCGGTTACAATATTGTGGAATATGCGATTCGGGAGATCCAAAATCACCGGCTGTCTCAGCTATACCAGAAATTAGATGACATTCCGTACATCGGCGATAAGTTGGCCAGTTTCTTCTTGCGGGATGTGGTGGACATTTACAGTTTGGAACGCTGGGTTGACGACCGCACAGATGCCTATTACTTGCAGCCGGTTGACACTTGGGTTCAACAGGTAGCCCAAACCATCGGGATCGTGTCGCGTAACGCCAAACCGGAAAAAGTGCGGAGAGCCATCGTGTTAGCCTGCCAGCGTGTCTGCGTGTCTTCGATTCGATTCAACCAAGGCGCGTGGTACGTTGGTAAGCACAGCCTTGATATTCTGCTTAAAGAATTTGGACGGCGGAAATGAAAAAGAACGTATAGCGCCACATCCTCGAGCCGACGGACCTTTACGGCCCAGACTTCCATGTCGAGACCTTCCGCGTACTTCAGCAAATGGAGCAGGCCAAATTCGGCGAATACCGCACCCGCCTCCTCGTGTCGGAGGCGTGAGATCGGCTGGGGTGAAAGATGCGAAACAGCGTTTTTTTGGGCTTGCAACGGCTCTTCCAGAGGCATATATTATGCTTTTATGCTTGTATTTCCGGTCGGCGAAGCGTGTAATCGGTCCGTGGTCGTTTGCTTCACCATTGCGAAAACACGAAAACAGTTTAACTTATTGACCTATGGGCAAAGTAACCATGTCCTTTGAACAGGGGCGAAAGAAATTACTGGTAAAGATGTCGGCGCGGTCGCGCAAGCAGCCGATAAAGAAAGTGATTCCTTTCCGCAACGATGACGTGCCGAATTATCTGCGGGAACTCGACAAGTTCGAGGAGAAATCGCGGCAGGTGAATCTTGTGGTCAGTTAGTTTGGTCCTGCCGGTGGTGGCAGGTCTTTGTCTCGTTCGGCCCAAAGGTGGGCGCCCCGTGAATCGTTATGCCAGAACTTGTCCCGGTCAGTCGCTCGAAATCATCCCCATCGAGCGGCCGTATTCGTTTTTCCATTTCATCGGCACACGGTTCGGCGGCTGCCAGCCGTTGCGGCGGATTTTCTCGCAGGTGCGGATGCACCAGGGCCGGACGATGGTGATTGAGAAACTTGGCGATCCGGCGGACTTGCGCGAAGAGAATGAGGATTTGCAAACGCGCAATCCTGATTTCATGTCCAGCCTCGCCTATCGCCTGAGTTTTTTCACGGCTAAATTCACCACGCCGCAACGCCTTGCCCGGGTCACGGACACAGACTTCATCGGCTACGCGGTGGTGAAGGAGGACAACGCGCCGTCGTTCGGGGACAAGCGGCGGATTTATGAATCCGTCATCCGACCAAGCCGTCTGGTGAACAACTTCGTGCGCGGCGGTCAGGATTGGCCGTGCCGGGTGGACCGAAAAACATTCAAGGTGAACGGCTATCTCTATGCGCAGCAGAACGAATTGACGAATGTGTGTGCGCATGTTGCCCTGCGGACGGCAGTGGCGCGTTTTCATCCCAACGGCGATATGTCCTACCGGGAAATGAACCACCTGTTGGGCATAGACCATGTGAAAGTGAAAATGGGCGCGAGCAACGGGCTGACAACGCAGCAGATGCAGCAGGTGTTGGAAGCGGCAGGGGCAAAATGCTTCCCCGCCGACTACTCGAATCCGAGCGCAAACCCGCCACCGTTCCAAAAGTATATCTACGGCAGCATTGAGTCCGGTTATCCGGCGATTGTGATTTTCGGCACGACTGATCCAGACGGCAGTTTGCGCGCCGTGCCGGTATTCGGTCACACGTTCAATCAGGACACCTGGGTTCCTAATGCGGACTTCTCCTATTTCAAGATCGGCGCCGGGACGATTTACATTCCCAGCGAATCGTGGTTGAGCATGTTTATCGCGCACGATGACAACTGGGGATCGAACTACTGCATCCCGCGCCATTACTTGCGGCCCAAGCCGCATCCTGCACCAGAACTTCCCGCGCCCGCGCCCGAAGAGAGTGTGTCCCAATGTGTCGCACACGTCATCAGCACGATGCCAAAAGAAATCCAGTTGAACCCCGTGCGTGCTGAAATCGTCGGTGCGGATTACTTGTTCACGATTCTGCCACAACTTCCGCCAAACAATAATCCGTGGGCGGAAGTGCTGGCGCGTTACGCAAAAAATCATTTATTGGTGTTGAGACCTTATCTCCTCAATCCTGAAGAATACACTGCCCATCTTGCAAAGGTGAAAGACTGGCACGGAGAGCCGATTCGGCCTGATCTCGTGGGTGCCTTGAAGGCAAACCTCACAAAAGAGCGTCTCTGGATGATCGAATTGTCAGTGCCCGAGTTGTTCTCTGCCAATTTGCGCAAGGTCGGTGAGGTCTTGGTTCGTGCCGAGCTCTTACCCACGGCGGATCGTGACCTGGCCAGTTTTGTTTTGGCGCGACTGCCGGGCTATTTTGCGCTCCTTGAAGGCGGGACTCCAGCCGACCCACGATATCAGTTCATTCCCTCCGGCGCACAAGGGCACGTCGAATTGATCGGTTGCGAAGATGGCCAGAGAAAAGTTCGCTTGAGGCGTTGACGAAGTTGAAGCAAGGCCGCGAACAGCGTCGTGGCCGAAACCTGTACGGCGCGCTGCATTTATAAAGGGCTGAAGAAAATTAAGAATTAATAAGAAAGATATTAGCCTTTACCTATGAACACCTCATCACCAATTCATGTGGGCGCAGTTCTCTTTGAGGGGTTTGAGCTTCTTGACTTCTACGGACCTCTCGAAATGTTTGGGCTTTTGGAGGGCGGGGCCAGGATTACCGTCGTGGCGGAGAAGGCGGGCTTGGTCAGAAGCAGCGCCGGTCCGTGCGGGGTGGCCGAAGCAACCCTGGCGGCTTCCGGCGGGTTCGATGTGCTGCTCATTCCGGGAGGGATTGGGACCAGGAGAGAAATGGCCAACCCGCAATTCCTCGCCGAACTGAAGCGGCTGGCGGAGGCATCGCGGATTGTTGCGACCGTATGCACTGGAAGCTTCTTGCTGGCAAGGACGGGATTGCTCGACGGGCGCAAAGCGACATCGAACAAGAAAGTATTTCAGCAGGTGAAGAATTATGCGCCCAAGGTGGAGTGGATCGCGCAGGCCCGATGGGTGGAGGACGGCAAATGCTTCACGTCGTCGGGGGTCAGCGCCGGAATGGACATGGCCCTGGCCGTGATAGCCAGGCTGTGCGGCAGGGAAACGAGTTTGCAAATCGCGGGCAGGGCGGAGTATGAGTGGCACGAAGAGAGTTCGTGGGACCCATTTGCGGCAGCCGCTGGATTATGATGGAAGAAGCTAAAGACGGAAGAGGCAGTGAACTTGCTTAAATTGGCCTGCTTGACCGCGTGGTCAAGTTCTGGTATTTGGACAACATGAATCGGGCATTGCGTCAACGGCTGAAGAAAGATGCACAATCGTTGCGCGTTATCAAGCTGGAACCTCGCAAGGCGGGAAGCTTTCTGGAAGGATTGCGCCGATTGGGCCGCGTGCCGGCAGGCCCACGCGACAAACGTCCGGTTAAAGCGATTAACGAGGAACCGCAGGAGAAATTGTTCAATTCATGACCCACTTTTCACACCGCCTCTCGCTGCAGGCAACGCGGGATGGCGTCTCCAGTTCCGCTATCGCGGAGGGCGTCATTCGCCCCGCGTGCCTGAGCTCTGGACGTTAGGCGCACCATGAATATCTCCGATGCACAGCGAGAAATCCGCTTCCGATTTCACGGCGGCTTTTACGGACAGCTTGTGTCGGGTGTGCTGTGGCTTTTGTCAGGATGTTTGGCCGTCACAGTTGGAGTCAAAAGCGCGATCATTGCTCTTGTGTTCGGTGGTTTCATTATTTTCCCGGCGACGGAATCGCTGGTGCGGCTTTCGGGGATGGAAAAACTGACCGAAGCCAATACGCTTCGATATCTGGGTATGCAGGTCGCGTTCGTTTTGCCGTTTTCAATGTTGTTGGTGCTGCCGGTTACGCTGTATCGCACCAATCTGTTTTACCCTGCTATGATGATCCTTCTAGGCGCGCACTATATCCCATTCGTGTTCTTATACGGTATGCGGCTTTTCGCATTTCTGGCAGCAATATTGATTGGTGGAGGAGTCTGCATTGCGATGTTCGGCGCGAACACGTTTAGCACGGGTGCGTGGAGCACTGGCGTAGTCCTTGTGCTATTCGCGTTTCTGGGTCGGAAGTATGCTCGAAGCGATCACTCACATGAGACCTGATCAGCAAGCAGTTTGCTGAAGAAATGGGTCAACCCCTGCTCCAAGCCGTTCGGGTCCAGCGGTTCATCGCCTTCGGCCGCAGAGGCATTCAGCAAGCCGTCGCTCAGGAAAAACAGACCTTGCGGAGCCTTTCACTTCACTTCACGTCGCGCCGCGCAGCCGCAAAAGATGGCTAAATTTAGCCATCTTCTCACAAAAACGGCGAAAAGCGGTAACATGTTACTGGTTTGTAGCTGGTCGTGTTACCGGCCAAGTCGTTGATTATCAACACTTGTCACCGTGTTACCGATTTTTTGGACCTATGTATCAATCTTGCCTTTCTTACTTCTGCCTTTCCAAGATGTCCTGGGCGGATTGCCGCACTTTCTCGGCCAGTTCCGGCGGGTGGATGACTTTGGCGTTGCCCGCCCAGCCCAACACCCACCGCTCCACCTCCGCCAAACTCGATAGTTTCATGCGCAACTCCAAGCCGCCGTCCTTCAGTTCCTTGAGTTGCTGCGAATCGTGCCATTTCTTTTCCCGAATGTAGTCAGCGACCAGTTCGTTGAAGCGGATGACCACGTCGAAACTGCCCTGGCCGGATTGCACGCCGAAACTGTCGCGCAGCCGCTTTTCAAGGGAAAACTTTTGCGGGCGGTCGAACGTTTTGCCGGTGGTTTCAATGGCCTGGATGCGGGCGGGAACGAAGGTGCGGATGTCCCGGCGCAGATGGCACCAGGCAAAGAGAAACCATTCGCCGTTGATGTTGGCAAGGTGATAGGGATCAACCACGCGCAATTCGGTTTCGCGGCGGCCGGGCTTGCGATAGGTCAATTGCAATTGTCTGCGATGCGCGGTGGCTTTGGCCAAAATATCGAAAATTTCAAGGTTCAAGATCGGCTCGGCCCGGGTGCGAAAGGAAATGGTTTGTTCCCAGTCGGCCAGATTGAGCGACACGGTGTCGGGCAGGGCGGCGGCCATTTTCTTGAAGGCGCTGAGCAGGGGCTTTTCAAAGGTCGTGCCGCGATATTGTTGCAGGGCTTTTTCCGCGACCAGAAGCGCGAACAATTCCCCCTCGGTGATTTGCAGGGTGGGGAAATTGCTGACTTCCTCGGTGTAGCAATAACCCTTGTGAAGGTTGTCGTATTGCAGCGGCAATTCCAGCCGGTCGCGCATGAATTCGAGATCGCGATGGATGGATTTGGAACTGACCTCCAATTCGCCGGCCAGGGAGACGGCGTTGGGGTGGCGGCCGGATTGAATGGCTTGGTGAATGCGGAGCATCCGTTCCAGCGGCGGGCGGGAATGCAGCAATTTTTCCGGTTTCGATTTCAACTTGGAAAAAGCAGTTTAACCACGGATGAACACAGATGGACACGGATTAGGAACAGCTTGCGAGGATAGGCGCTTTCACCCAGAAGGTGATGTTCTCCAATGGCATTTTTATCCGTGTTCATCTGTGTCCATCCGTGGTTTGCCTTCCCTCAACTGGCGCCTAAGTGATCTTGGCCAGCAATTCGTCGTTGGTCTTGTGTTTCTTCAACGCGGCCTGCAACGTTTCCATGGCCTCGATCGGGTTGAGATCCACCATCATGCGGCGCAGCTTGCGAATGGACTCGATGTTTTTGGGCGGAAAGAGTTTTTCCTCCTTGCGCGTGCCGCTCTTGGGAATATCCAGCGCCGGGAAAAGGCGGCGGTCCGACAGCTTGCGGTCCAGGATCAACTCCATGTTGCCCGTGCCCTTGAACTCCTGGAAAATCAATTCGTCCATTCTCGAACCGGTATCAACCAGCGCCGTAGCAATAATGGTGAGCGAACCGCCCTCTTCAATCTTGCGGGCGGAGGCGAACATTTTGCGCGGGATTTCCAGGGCGCGGGCGTCCACGCCGCCGGTCATGGTCCGGCCGCTGCCGCCATGCACGCTGTTGTAGGCGCGGGCCACGCGGGTGATGGAATCGAGCAGCACAAAAACGTCCCGTCCGCTTTCGACCATGCGGCGGCAGCGTTCGATCATAAAGCGGGACAGGCGCACATGCGTTTCCAGGTCCTGATCGTTGGAGGAGGCGACGACTTCGGCCTTGACCGAACGCTGGAAATCGGTGACTTCCTCCGGCCGCTCGTCAATCAACAAGACCATGGCATAGATTTCCGGGTGATTGGTGGTGACGGCATTGGCGATCTGCTTGAGAATGGTCGTTTTGCCGGTGCGCGGCGGAGAGACAATCAGTCCGCGGGTGCCTTTGCCGATGGGCGTGACCAGATCGATGATGCGGGTTTCGAGGAGGTCGGGGGACGTTTCCAGATTGATTTTTTCGATGGGATCGATTGTGGTCAAATTCTCGAAACGGACGGCCTTGGTATAAGCCTCGAAGGGCTGCTCGTTGACCTTGTCCACCGTTTTGAGCTGGGGACTGTTGCCGCGGTGGGGCGGCTGGGTCTCGCCGGCGACCAGGCAGCCTTCGCGCAAAAAATTCCGTTTGATGGTGTCGGGCGTGACAAAAATGTCGCTCGGTTTGGGATGATAGTTGTTTTCCTTCGTGCGAAGGAAACCAAACCCCTTTTCCGATATTTCCAAAAAGCCGGTTCCGTGGTCGGCAGTTGTGGCGCTGGGCGCTGTGCTCATAGATTTACAATTGCAAAAGTGTCAAGGCCTTGCTTGAATTGCCTCGAAAAATCAATTTCGTGCGTATTTAGAATTTTTGGAGGACCGTTGCGCGCGCTTTCGCGTTATGCGCACCTGTCGGTCAGACCTTCAACATGCCAAATTTAGACGAAAAGCGGCGTAATGCAACTCATTTTTTGGCGTTTTTTTTGGCGCCGTTTTCAGCCCCCCACCTCGGCCCTGGCTTCGGCCGCCAGCGGAGTGCTCAAGTAGCGCTCGCCGGTTGAACAGGCGATGGTGACGATCATCTTGCCCTTGTTTTCGGGACGCTTGGCCACCTGGATGGCCGCGGCCACGTTGGCTCCGGTCGAAATGCCGACCAGCAAGCCTTCCTCCTTGGCCAGGCGGCGCGCCATGGCGAAGGATTCGTCGTTTGTGATCTGAATGCATTCGATGATCTGCGAATGGCCCTTGCTGTCCTTAAGATGAAGATTCTTTGGGATAAACCCGGCGCCCGTGCCCTGAATTTTGTGCGGGCCGGGCTTGAGCGGCTGTCCCGCCAGGCATTGCGAAATGACCGGCGAATCTTTTGGCTCAACGGCAATGGCCTGAAAGGAAGGCTTGCGCGGTTTGATGGCTTCCACGCAACCGGTAATGGTCCCGCCCGTGCCAACGGCCGACACCAGAATATCCACCTTCCCATCCGTGTCCGCCCAAATTTCCTCGGCGGTTGTTTTGCGATGGATATCGGGATTGGCGGGATTGTCGAATTGCTGCGGTATCCAGGAATGGGGGGTTTCGCGGGCGATCTGTTCGGCGCGGGCAATGGCGCCTTTCATGCCTTCGGTGCCGGGTGTGAGGACCAATTTGGCTCCGAGCATGGCCAGCAAAGTGCGCCGTTCCAGCGACATGGTTTCCGGCATTGTCAGGATGAGTTTGTAGCCCTTGGCGGCGGCGACGAAGGCCAGGGCGATGCCCGTGTTGCCGCTGGTAGGCTCGATGATGACCGTGTTGGCATGCAGAACGCCGCTCTTCTCCGCCGCCTCGATCATGGCCATGCCGATGCGGTCCTTGACGCTGCCCAGGGGATTGAAAAACTCGCACTTGAGCAGAATCGTGGCGTCCAGGCCCACCGTGACTTTGTTGAGGCGGACGAGGGGAGTCCGGCCGACCGTTTCGACAATATTGTTAAAAATACGCGCCATAAATTTTCAAAACTGGGTTTTTACACTGACACAATCCAGCGATGACTTTTGGCCAAATTGCGCGGCAGGGCAAGCTCTTTTTTGAAACTGTCCGGACCATGGGCGCAACCTCGATTTTGCACCACCCTCATTTTTTGACCTGATGGCAGCAGCCAAATCGAGAACTTGAGTTTTTTGGTTTTTGCAGGTCATTCATAATTAGGAGTTTATCAGGAATTTGACCGCGTCACCGCGTAGAACGCGGCAGGCATTTCGAGGATTTCACGGATGCCCTGAACGATTAAAGAAAACCGGGATTCAGCCTGGAAAGTCGCGGCCGGTCGTCGTCACGGTCAACTTGCCGTGTTTTACGCCTTTGGCAGCGATGAGTTCATCGGCAATTTTCCTGATTGAGCCGGCCTTGCCACGCACAAGGATCACCTCCAAACAATTGTGGTGGTCAAGGTGGACATGGACAGTGGAAATGATCATGTCGTTGTGATCGTGTTGAATATCCGTCAATACGGACTGAAGGTTTTGCTTGTGATGATCATAGACCAGCGTAATGGTTCCGGCGATTTCCTCGCTGCCGAACTTCTGCCGATGTTCGACGAGACTGTCGCGAATCATGTCGGCAATGGCCAGTGAGCGGTTGTCGTAACCTTTTTCGCCCGACATTTGATCCATTTGTCGCAGGAGCGATGGCGGCAGGGAAACGCTAAAACGGCTCACGGTTTCTTTTTTCATGCAACGGGCAAACCATAACACAGCCATTTGCTGCGTCAACCCGCCCGCGCCGTTGGGAAAAATCAATGGTGTTCCGGTTTTCCCTCCGTGTCGGATGATGGCAGTTGTTCTATGGCGAAAAGTTTGTTTTCGGGAAGCCGGCTGCACTCGATGGAAAGCGCCGCCAGTTGATCATCGGGCTGGTGGCGGATTTTGCCCAGATATTTCTGGTCGGGCTTGAGCAGCAAAACGGGGCCAGCCCCACCCTTGCGCCGGACGCTCACGTGAATGTCGGCCATGGTCATGACCTCGCCCAGCCGGATGTCCAGCCGACCGATGCTGTTGCCCGTGCCGACGACAAGTCCATCGGCGAGGCAAGAGTAAGGCGTTTTCAGCGGGACATAGCAGATGACCTCCAGTTCATGCTGTCCCCAGGTGCCGCCCAATTCGCGCAACGCCGCCTTGCCCATGCGCCAGCCGAGCACGTTCCACGGACCGACGTGTCCGTGTTCCTGCTTGATTTCGCTCCACCAGTTGGTGGGTTCCTGCGCTTGGTTCCAAACGTTTGAACCCGGCGTGGATTGTGTTGCCGCGGGCGTTTCTTTGTCATGCGCGAAAAGCCCGGCGACGGTCAGTGTGAGAATGACGGGCAACCGCCCGAGGATGAGGGATTTCTTTTTCATGGATTTTTAATTAGTGGCTGCTGAATTGAGTTCCGTCATGGTTCGCGTAACGGGCTATGACACCGGTGTCGCCAGCTTGGGTGTACCAGCTTTCGCGGTTTAATGGGGCATAAGTGTCTTGCGCTTTCGGACTGTCCGGCTGCGGCCCCAAACTCCAAACCACCCAGCGAATGGGGCTGAGTTTCGAATTGGTGAAATACTGGCCTCCGCCTGACATGGTGACCAGATTGGTTGGCTCCCACAGTTCATAATTGGCCGTTGGGCTGCCGTTCAGCAATTGCGGGCCAGGGGCGGCATATTTGTAGGTGTGACCGGGATTGAACACGTCCTGCAGATCGGCATCCAATCCAGCGGGGCCGTGCGGCAGATAACGCTGGTTGGCTAATTCGACCGGCAATTCGCACCAATCAGATCTCAAATCCGTGTTGCAGTTGACGCGTACGGGCGGGATCTGGCCGGCATTGTCGGTGGCATACATGTCCAGCGCCAGGCCGATGCCATAAAGCTCAGCCCGGACTCTGGCAACTTTCGCCGTTTCTTTGCCACGGGACAGGGCCGGGAGCAACAAACTGGCAAGCACTCCAATGATGGCGATCACTACGAGAGTTTCCACGAGGGTGAATCCGGAACGCTTTTTCCCGGCCGGGACCGGCCCCCGCATCACTCTGGGCTTCAAGATTAAAATCATGGCGCCCCCTTCGTCATTGCTCGCATTGCAGTTGATAAAACTGCTGCGCCGCCGCCGATGGCAACGATACAGTGTTTTGGTTATTCACCACCACGGGCGAATTGGTGACAGGCGTCCAATTCGGCGAGGAGAGCGAACTGCTGCAGAGCAGTTGATAATTGGACAGCGAAGCGGGCCATGAAATGGTGACAGTGGCTGAACCGTTCTGTTGAGTAATGTTTAAAATGGGCAGATCGGAAGGGGAAACTTCCTGGACGAACAGTTCGTAACCGAATGTGCCGTCGGTGGCGGAGCCGGATTCTTGAAGGAAAACACCGGTGGCATCAAACACATTCGTCGGCGGTGGACCGATATCGTAGAGAGGATGAATCAGAGGGAATTGCCGGCCCGTTCCATCCGTCGCCGTGCAGAAGCGCGAGTCCCAATCGGAGACAGTCGTCCAACCATCCGTGGTGACCAGCGTCAGCGCATTGATGCGCACATGCATCCCCTGATAATACTCGCCGCCGCTTTGCCGGGTGGGATCGAAAATGTCATAATGACCAGTGGCGCTAAGATTGGTGCTGATGACCGAGAAAAGTGAAATGACCTGCGGCGGTGGCACACCGTAGTTGGAGGTCACTAATGAAATGGAAAAGTCATAGGTGGGATCCGTGCTGTGCTCCTGGTTGATGTTTTGCATTCCGCCATAAAAGAGCGAGCCGTTGGCCGTCACAGTGACCAGATCGCCCTTTTGAAAAGTGTAGACGGTGGATGGGTCATGACTGACAAGGGCCACCTGGTTTGTCCATTGGTCATCGGTATAGCTGTCGCTCCCATCGTGAGGCTCCCAAGGCAGATTGCCGTAATCCTGCGCAATCCAGAGCTCCACCCCGCCGCGATCGCCCGGCGTGACGGTTTGGACGAAAATCTGCCATTCGCCGCCCAAGTCGTAAGCATTAGCGCCATCGTCCCACGGAAGAAAATCGGGGGTGGAATCCAGCATTTCGCCGGGGTCGCACAAAATCACTCCCGTCAGGACGATTGGATAAGGCCCGGTCCATGTGCTGACGCCGTTGATGTCCACAGCTTCGAGGTTCGTGACCGTCTCGGCGCTGGCCGTTCTTGTCATCAGAGTCAAGCCAATGAGGCTTGCGGTGAAAAATGAGAATAACGGGTGCAAAATGCGGTGGGAAACCGCCGCTTGACCCCCAGCACATGTTAATGTTACGTTCATGGAAATGAGTAATACTCAATGCTCCAGTGTTACGCAAGAGAAAAATCGTGTGCAGAAAAACGGGAGCCTGGCGGCTGATCCCCGCGTCGCATTTTTCAATCACCAGGCCGGCCATTGGGATGATGACGCGCGCGAGGTGGCGCAAACCGTCGCCAGCCTGGAAGCCCTGCGGGATCGCCTCCGACTTGCTCCGGGCCAGGATGTGCTCGAAATGGGTTGCGGGACCGGTCGCATCACTGGCTGGCTGGCGAAAACAGTCTGTCCCGGCCGCGTGGTGGCCGCCGACTTTTCGCCGGGAATGCTGGAACAGGCGAAAAAGCGGGAATTGCCAGTCGAATTCAGGCTCATGGACATTTGTGGCGAAGTCTTCCCGCTGGAACGATTTGACACGGTTTTTTGCTTTCACTCCTTTCCGCATTTTCGCGACCAGCCGCGCGCTTTGCAGAACATGAGCGGATTGCTCAAACCCGGCGGAAGACTCATCATCCTGCACTTGGCCAGCAGCACCGAACTAAACGATTTTCATGGCCACCTTTCGCATCCGATCTGCCACGATCACGTTCCCCCAAAAAGCATTTGCACGGAAATGCTGGCCGCGGCTGGCCTGCGAATTGAGTCATTTACGGATGAACCCGGCCTTTTCCTGTTGGTTGCCAGCGCATAAGGGTCGAAGGATTAGGATGAGGAAATCTCGGGCTTGGGGCGGGCGGTGCTGGCACGGACTATGAGTTCGGCGGGGAGGCGTTTGGACTCGGGTTTCTCGCCGCGGCGCAGTCTTTGCATGGTGTCCATGGCGGCAACGCCCAGACGAAGTTTCGGCTGGCGCACGGTGCTGAGCGGCACGCGAAAATGCTGGCTCATCAGGATGTTGCCAAAACCGGCCATGGACAGTTCTTCGGGGATTTTGACGCCTTGGTTGAGAAAGACGTTGGCCGCGCCCATGGCCACCAGGTCGCTGGCCGCTTGGACGGCTGTCATGGCGGCCGATTCACGGATCATCTGCATGGCGGCTTTTTCCCCGTCTTCGAGGGTGGCGCCGGCGGTGAAAATGAGACGGTCCTCCGGCTCGATGCCTGCTTCGCGCAGGGCGCTGCGGTAGCCTTCCAATCGCTCCTGCGCCCAGGGCGAACCGCTGGTGCCGGAGAGGAAGGCGATTTTTTTGTGGCCCAATTCCAGCAGATGCCGTGTCATCAGGTGGCTGCCGGCCAGGTCGTCGGTTTCCACGTTGCAGAACTGGGCGCAAAAGGGGGCGCGGTGGCCGAGGATGACGGTGGGGGTCTGGCGCTGCCATAGCTCCTCGTAAATGGGCGCGGTGGGGGAGAGCCGATAGGCCGGGAAAATGAAAAGTCCGTCCACGCGCCGCGAGAGCAGGCGGCGGATGCAGGCTTCTTCGCGTTCCGGGATGTTCAGGGAATGGGCCAGGATCAGATCGTATCCCCACTCGTGCGCGCCTTCTTCGATGGCCGAGACGGTGCGGGCAAAAATCGGATTGGTGACGTTGGAGAGGACCAGGCCGAGCAGCTTGGTGGCGCGATTGCGCAAGCCTTGGGCCAAGGAATCGGGCATGTAGCCCATTTGTTGGGCCAGGCCCTTGACACGGGTTTTGGTCTTGGCCGAAATATCTGACGCGCCGCGCAGGCATTTCGAGACGGTCATGACCGAGACGCCGGCCTGGGCCGCGATGTCTTTTAAGCGCACCATGTCACTGATTTAAAGTTCCATGCGCTCCATTGCAATCTTAAACAGCCGCAAGCCAATTTTGAAACCTTGCATTTTTTATGCGGAAGCAACTTTGCCTTTCAGTTTGAAAGGCAGCCCCGAAAGGTTTCGGGGCAGAGTTTTAATTTTCTCAAGACAACTTGCCTTGAACCATATTGCCCCGAAAAAAACAGTGAAAATTTCGACATTTTGCAAAGTCATAACAAGTTGTCAGCAAGGCACTTACAGAAGTTGGAATTATTTGCAGTTGACAATTGTCGGGCAGCGGCGCTCCGACTGGCAGTTTTTCAAGACTTCACCCTCTTGTCGCGCCATAGCGCAGCGACGGCGGATCAGCCTTCAGCCTTTCCTTTGATCGTTATCCGGGAGATTGGCGCACCGTTCGAGCCATCGAAGAGAATTGGCCAGCCTATTTTCCCACAACAAGTGAGTGCCGTGGCCCCAGGTGGACACTCGGGATAGCGGAGGGTGAGGCAGGAATCGGTCAACCATCCGCGGACAGGCCGTTCTCTTTCATGAAAGCTTGCACCGTATTGAAAACGTTCAAAAACAAGGGTGTCCCGGCGAACGATAAAGGGCTCACGGGGCCGATCGTCATAAAGCTGTATTGCCGGGAGGCCGTATCAAATGCACTGTGTGGGTCACGAAACAGTTGGTAAAGATCCATGGCTCGGCCTTTTCCTCCAACAAGCTGGTTGAGCGCCTGGAATTCGGTGCCCAGAGCCAGACCAAAACCAAAAAACGAGATCCGAAGCTGTTGAAGGATTTCCGGATGGAGACTCGACAGTGTTTGGCTGATAAACATCCAGCCGAGCCCGTATTTACGCGTCGTCCTTGCCGCGTCGATCAAAACACCTCGCACCCTGCTTAACGTATCATCATCCTCAGGCAATGCGCGTGGCGCAAGTCGGTGCGCTTCATCGATCACCACAAGAGCATTCAGACTTTTGCCATCTTTGAACATACCCTCTGCGACGGTATTCACGCCATCCAACAACCGCTTGATAACCAGTCCCTGAATGCGTTCATTCCAAAAGAGTCCGGTCGTGTTCTCGCGCGACACGTCAACCACGAGCATTGGCCGGTTCGTGTTGTTCAGGTCAAAAAGCCATTGCAGTGCTTTCTCCACCGTTCGACGCTCCTTATCTTCCTTAAAAAGGTTGGCTACCGGGACCCAAACGGAAGTGAATAGCTCGTCGGGGTTCGCCTCTTGAACAGCTTCAGCAAAACGTTCAGCCGCAGCTCCTTCCTTCGCGTAGATTTTGTTCCTCAGCTTGTCGTCCCCCAAAAGTTCCCACGCTTTGTCGAAGGCATCGCGTGTGTGCAGCGACGTCAGCGTCACCTTCTTCCTCAAAGCGGCTGTCAACTGATCGCAAGCAAGATCAGTTTTGTCCTTGGTCATTATCTGCAGCTGCCTAAAGAAGTCTGATTCCCCTAGGATTTCTTGGAAGAGTTCCCACCGGTCGAGGACGAGCCGTTGGACCGTGAACACGTAATTTGGCTTCCCAAGTCCCCCGATAATGTCAGCTAGTGGAAGAGCAAGTTCCCCAGTAGCCTTCCCCCTCTTCATATCCTTGGCGAACTCCCCCTGGGGATCGATTACGAGCAGCGCCATTCCCGGATAGCGGGCGTAAGCTGCCAAAATCATCTTCGCAAGAACAGACTTCCCAGATCCCGTTTTGCCAAAAATGCCGAGATGGTAGGCTTCGCCAGCGCCATCTGGACCCGCGGCAAAATGCTTGAACCAAAGCGGTAGCTTTGGCTTGGAGCCATAAACGTTTCCTAGATAAAAAAGCTGGTTGCGATACGGCGACAGCACCTCGCTGAGCACATCGTCATTTACGAGGTGAATGTTGGAGCCTGTGGCTGGGACAGTGCCCAGAATGCTGGGTTCGTAGCCCTTCGGTGTGGCAGCGAAAACAGCGCTTACGATCATTTCGCCCTGATGGGTGTCCTGTCTTTCGCTGATGGCGTCGACTTTTCCGCGCTGGCGGATAAGGCTGCGCATCGTTGGATCTTCATGCCAGATGTTGCGCAGTTTCACTTCCGTTATCTGTCCGAGCGCATAGTGAGCGGCACCGTCTTGCGAAAACGGCAGGATGGCAAGTTCGCCCACGAGCTTCCGACCAACGGCCGCTCCCATGATGTCCAGTGCTAGTTGCGTCGTCGTTGATGGCGAACCGACCACGCTGATGCGTTCGGTCGTTGCAAGTATTTCATCAAGTTTTGTGTGGTTGTTCATAGTTAGGCTCCACTTTCAGTCCGATAGCCGTGCATGCCATAAAAAACCTCATCAAGGCTGCCGGTATAGGCGACAGCGATGCTTTGAGTTGCCACTTGACGGAATGCAGGGATGGCTCCTGGAAGCGAATTCACCATCCGGTCGGCGAGATAAAGAGGGTATGGCTCCATTATGGCGGCAGACCCGGATTGCAGTTTCACCCCCTGAAGCAACGCAGCAAGGCGGCTTCTGTTCGCGGCCACTTCACGGTTCACCTCCAAACGCAATGTCGGCGACCAACGAGACGGCTTGTAATAGATAACAGCGACGTTCCCTAATGCGGCAACAACGTCTTCTTCCAGTTGTTTTGCCTCCTCCCGGTCGCGTTGCGGAACGCAGCTCGTGTTGATATGCCACGAAGACTCGGGTTCCTGGAGGTTTCTCGCATCCGTAAATTCGCCTGCCTCCAGCAGCATCGTTAACATCCCACGGTCATCATGAGACAGAGGCCATTCCATCTCGATGCCGATCTCTCGGTTCGTTGTATATTTCGGGCAAAAAACCCAGCACTTGTCTGATCGCTGTGATTTTAATATGGTCAAGTAAGCAGCCAATCCGTCTTTCGCGCGCCGTTTGAGTGCTTCACCAAACCTCGGTGCGTAAGCAGCGTTTGCGCGGCTAAGGGCTTGATTAAGATATATGACCGGCGTGGTCATTGAACCATCCAGCAAGACAAGATCGTGCGGTGCCTGAGCCGCGAGGCCCAACTCCATAGTCATCATCAGGCCGCGCAAGACTGTGCTGGTCGTGTCATTGTGGGTTTCGGCTTCGACCACTACTTGGTGACGTGGTTCGGGCCAAAACCGCTTCTCCGAGGGGGGCGTCAGACCCTCGACAGCAACCGCCGCCGTAGCGGCCAGATCGATTGTCAGCAGACGTTCCACAGCATAAGAGCCGTCCACGGCGCAGCAAGTGGGGATGTGCGGATTATCAAGATCTGACTCCCGGCGCAGCAGTCCGGCAGCGGCGAGCTGGTCGCGGCATTTCTGTCGATCCGCGCGAACTTGCTCGAACGATTGGAGAAGACGTTTCCCGATACCTTCCGAGCAAAGAATGACTTCGTCCACCAAAGCGGCGGGCAAATCGTTGAAGGGGGACTGGCTATCTTCAGGCATTGGATTCCTTCTTCCAGAGACGCCAATCCTCGCGATGAAATTCGCGATAAGATGAGTCACGTTCGACCCGCGGCAGTAACCACCGCTCGCGCCAATACTCGACAGCCTTATCGAAGGGTCGATTGAAATAGAGCGGCTTTTCTGCATTCCCCCTCAGAAACGACCGCGCGTTCAGAGCCAGGGGTGTGACAAATAGCTCGCGCTTGATGCCGTGGTTCAGCATTTCCTGGGAAAACCCGAGTTTTGAAAGAGACTTGCGAACCAACTCCCGACGGTTACGGAAACCCGTGCCCCACGTTTCGTTCTTAGCCGTAGGAGCACAGAATTTGGTCGCAAAATGTGATAAATCCTCGTAAACACCGTCGGAGAAATGGAATTCGCCCCAACCATTTGTGAAACCCACGCTTTCCATCACGAGCCGCTTGCGATACTTCACCCGATTGTAAATCGACGACCGGCCAAGAGCCGAAGTGGTTGTGATGAGGGCCAGGTGTGGCTCCCGCGTCTTTTTTGAGATAAGCGTTTTTCGGTTGCCATAGCGGAGCGCAAATGCCTCACGAACTTCATTTGTGGAGATGGCCAGCGCAACCAGCTTTCCCGCCAGCAAACGAGAATACGGTTGGACGGCGCCAAGCACATAGGCATCCATTACGTGGTAAAGCCGTTCAGCTTTCGTCTTTGCCTCCCATCCGACCCAAGTGTCACGATCTTTGATCGCATAAACGGGGTCGCCTAAGGCAAAAAGCCCGATCAATTTATTATTGCTTTCATCAAATATTAAAAAGCGGAGGCGCCTTCCGTAGCCGTCAGAAATTGGAACACTCCAGTGCAGACAAGCATAGCGAAAGAGGCGAGAGTTTTCCGAACCGGGTTGGACTTGAACCAACTTCGGTTTGATTTTTGCAGGGTTAACCTCGTGCCCCGATGCGATATAATTTAGCAGGTTATCCTCGTGTCGGGCCAAGGCTGGAGCAGCCAGTTCTGTTCGCTTGGCCACGGCGTGTTCATGACGCCGGCGAATGCTCCGTTTGTCCTTCCTCTGCCGGAAAGAAACGCCATTTTTACTGACAGTAAACCCCTGCGCTTTCAGCGACTTGAAAATGGCATTCCGGAGTCGTTTCACCTCTTTTGAGTCAGGGGCGGCGGTTTTTATTTTGGGCTGGGGGCGCATAAGACCCAGGGTGGTTTCAGTCGGTGAATTCAAGCCGTCGTTTGAGTTGGTTCCCTCGCAAGAAGGGCACCTTTCCATCATGCTGGAGACGGCCAGCCACGATACCCGGAGCGATGCCCATGCGAACAGCAAACTGCCGAATCGCAGCAATGCTGAAGTCACCGTTTTTGCAAAATCGTTCGTAATCAACGGCTGCGATAAGCCATTCCCGTGCGAAGGCATCCGCTTCAGCTTCACGGCGGTCTCGAATGACAGGCTTCCCGTCAGTTTCTTCCACGAACACGGCACGTTTGCCATGCTTCAACACATGGCCGGCCTCGTGAAAAAAGGTGAACCATAGGTGGTCATCAGTCTTCCCGCGCAAGCTCATCTGGATTAGTGCCTTGGTCGACGACAGCCAGCGGCTGACACCGTAAGCGCGCACACCGGTCAATGGAGGGACAAAAACAACAGCCACGCCTGCCTGAGCGCATTGATCGCGCAACACAGGGACAAACTCCCCTGGTTCCTTCGTAGTGAAACCGCGAATGTGCCGGAGCGCGTCCGTGAAAACAGATCCATCGAATGGGGCACAGTCGAGTTTCTGGCCTTCGATCTCCCCTTTTCGTAGCCAGGCGGCGGTGGCGCCTGGGTTGCTCACGAAGGCGTTGGATTGGCGGAACACGGCATCTGGATTTTCCCAGAACGCGCGCCATTCCTCCACTCCAGCCACCCCAAAAAAACTCAAAACTGCGCGGAGCTGTCCCACAGGATCGCTGGACGCAGAGATCCATTCCATTCGCACCAACTCTTTGACCGGCATAGTTTCGATCCAGTCGAGTTGCTGCTCCAGGACGCAAGTCTCGCGCTGGCGGGCGAGTGCGTCCCGATAAAGCCGCTCCCGATTTGTCCAGAAGGAGCCAGGCACGCCCAACACTTTTTCAAGCTGCAATGCGGTGTCTGAGGTGATCATCGTTTTGCCAACAACGATTTCGTTGATGGTTTTGAGTGGACGGCCCATTCGCGAGGCGAGTTCCGCCTGAGTCATGCCAACGGTTTCGAGCGTTTCAGCCAGCGTCTCCCCGGGTGGGACCGCAAAATTGGGTTCAAATATTGGGTTCATATGCTTCAATGTGTGTCAATGATGCCGAGGATCTTCACTTTCGTAACGCGCTTCCAATCGACCCCACCGTCGGGCTTCCTGGGAATCTCGGAGTGGTCCGGCAGCAGCAGCAAACGGTGCGGATGCTTAACATCCACCGAAATTTGTCCCGCACGGTCACCCGCCAGCTCATGGGCGCGCATTTGAGGCAACGTCCTCAACGTGTCCAGATTTTCCGCCGCCATAAAGTCGGCCAGCCGTTGGCAAATGCGCCTTCCATTGTCCGGCCCATATTTGCGGATGATGGTCTTCTCGTCCGCCAGTTCTTTGGCGAGTTTCGTGTTGATAAATGAAATTTCCACGTCTCACCATTTAAATTAACCCTAAAGGTTAATACATGTCAATAGCCCTTTTTCGGTTTTTTTCTCCTCTACACCCTGGTGGTCCAACCAATCTGGATGAGCATGACGTCCGCAGGCGACCGCTCGTGCTCTCGTAGGGTAACAACGTGCATCAAAATATGCACCAAAATGATTAGAACCTCAAAAATGCGTCTAAAGGTTTGGTAATGCATAAAAAAGCCCGTCAATACGTAGCGCAGATGGTTTGTGCTGCGACAAAATCAGATTTTTTTGTTCAGGTGCAACTTGGGAATCGCTTGAGCAATCTTCAACACTTCCTTTTGCCAGGGATAGTCTCGCGGCAGGTGAAGAACGTGCTGATGAGCCCGATTGACCAAGCGGCCAGGGACAGCCAGGAAGTCTCGTCGCACCGTATCCACGGTTGCTACGCTGTAGCGTTTGGGCAGGCAAAGACGCTTGAACCAATGCACCAGATTGTAGGCCAGCATCAACGTTTGAAAGAACGCCACGTTGGCCAGCCAGCGGGCCGTGGGAATCTGGCTCAAGGGCAAATCGTAGAGCAGTTCGCGAATCGTTTTCTCCACGCGCGCTCGCCCCACGTAACTGAGCCACACCCGCCAAGGCGAGAGCTTCAAATTGGTGACCAGCACCGAATAGGCGAAACGCTGGTGTACCATCAATTGCAACTGGGCCGCTTCTGCGGGGTCTTCGGGCACAGGCCGGCGAACGACGATAAAGCGCCGCTTTCCAGGCCAGCCGTGCGCTTGATGAAAAAACTCTCCGGCCTCCCAACCTCCGGCCAGTTTTTGGAAACGCACGCCCAACGCCAACTGGCGAATCGTCGAATACTGTTTGGCGACGATCACATAACTCCAGCGATTTTCTTCGAGAAAAGCCAAGAGTTTGCCGCCGAAAAAGCCCCGGTCCGCTCGCAATCGAACCCGCGCGCGCGCCATGCGACCGGGAAGCTTGGCCGCACAACGCTCCAGAAATCCAATGACTCCCGTGTTGGCGCTGGTGTTGCCTGGTCGCAGCGAGCCGTGCCAAACTCCTGGCCATGCGATTCGAAACACAACAGGGGATGATAGGACCGGCGTCCCTTCTTTTTGGGATTGTAGCCCAAGTGCGCGCCCTGCTGCCGACCATAGAGAGTGAGCACCACCGAGTCCAGATCGAACAACAGTGTCGAGCGTTGCTGCTGCTGGCCCAGCGCCGCCCGCAAGCGATCGTGCAAGCGCACCAGTTGCCGAATCGTTTGCGGGCTCAATCGCTGGAGGAATCGGCGCAGACTCGAAGGATCGGGAAACCGGTCCATTCCCAACAAAGAAATAAACGCGCCATCGTATTGCAGCACCTGTGTTTTGCTGACGCGCTTGAGACCAGCGACGAGCACGTAGATCAGCGCCAGAAGCAAGTCGGCCGGCTGAAAAGCCCCGGAGCCTTGAGGGGGCAGGACATCGCGCTGCAGCAGCCAGCGCAAACGCAATTGCTGACAAAAACGTTGCAGCAGCACCAGGCCGCCGAAATGAGTCAACGCCGGATCGTCGAAGCGAAACGCCAATGTTCTCAGGCCTTTTGGCATGGTCGATGGAGCGAAATTGCATCATTTGGCGTTCCGGCACAATCTTCACTAAAAGTGAACTTTGTGCCGGAACGCCTAAAACTGTCAAAACGCTTGCGAATACAGTAGGACTAAAATGTTCTCCCATATCACTGACGCATTTTTGAGGTTAGAACGGATTAGAACGGATACGAGAGGATTCCGCTTGATTCCCAGGAGGGACGTGCCATTTTACACCTAAATAGCGGGTTTCAAAGAGCTATTCCGACCCTCGCCTTGAAAGTTAACGTGGGGTCGTCAGGTGAGGGAAAATCCGCTACACCTGACGCACTATGATTAACAAATTAAACGGATGAACCGCTCCAGTGGAGCTTTTGGCGGACGGCGGCAAAAAAGGAGCTGTCGCCCAAATGAAGCAATCTGGCTGGGCGCCGGCTGCGCCGGATGGTAATGGCATCGTCCGCGCCCAGAGTGGCCTGGAGCTGGCCGTCGGCGGAGATGATGGTTTCCATGTGCCGGCTGAGAAGTTTCACCCGGACGGCGGAGTTTGAGTTGATGATGACGGAACGATTGGAAACGGCATGGGCGCAGATGGGTGCATGCAGGTGTCATGCAGGTGTCAGTCCTCACTATTGACACAAATCTAGCGTCGTCGTTTTTCATGCAACAGGTTGGAGACATGGAGACATGGGGCCAACTCGATCAGGCGCGTTTAGCCGTCTTCTTTCCGACCCGGTAAGGCGGCACATTACGTCTCAAAAGATTGCCCAGGAACTCGAAAAAAACTCTTGCAAAATATCGAGTTACGGAGGAAAATGTATTCCTTAAGGAGGGTTTTAGGGGGGATATTTCTGTCGCCCTCATCGTAGCACATCACAGATCGGATTTAGTTCAACGCGGCTTTTGTTGCGGCTCGATTCCGTCCTGGCTGCTGTTCTGCGTCCAAGGCTCGCGCAACAAAAACCTTAATTCGTTGCCGTGTTGCCGATTAAAAAAAGATGAACTTGAAGCGCAAGGCAGACGGGTTCTTGGAAGCAATCACAAGGACAACCATTATCCATTGTCCATTGTCCATTTGAAAGAGCGCCCCCGGCCCATAATGCGCCACATTGTCGCTAATGGGCATCATTTAGCGCCAATATGGCGCTTAAAACCATCACTCAAGCATCGTTACAAACACTGTAAACCACTACATATAGGGTATTTACAACTTTACACAATAATGTGGCACTTGCATTGCTTATAGATATTGAATTTTTATGGCTAAAGTTATTGGAATCGATCTAGGCACCACCAACTCTTGCATGGCTGTCATGGAGGGCGGCGAGCCGGTGGTATTGGAAAACTCCGAAGGAAAACGCACCACGCCTTCCATCGTGGCCTTCACTAAAACCGGCGAACGTTTGGTCGGCGATGCCGCCAAGCGCCAGGCTGTCACCAATTCGCGGAACACAGTCTATTCCATCAAACGTTTCATGGGCCGCAAATTCAGTGAGGTCAGCGAGGAGATCAAACGTGTCCCCTACAAGGTCGTCGCCGCCTCGAATGGGGATGCCGTTGTCGAAGTCGAGGTGGACGGCAAGCCGAAACAATTCAGCCCGCCTGAAATTTCGGCCATGATCCTGGGCAAAATGAAAACGGACGCCGAAATGCGGCTGGACGAAAAAATCACCCAAGCCGTCATAACCGTGCCGGCTTACTTTAATGATTCGCAACGCCAGGCCACCAAAGACGCCGGGCGCATTGCCGGCCTGGACGTGCTGCGCATCATCAACGAGCCGACCGCCGCCTCGCTGGCCTACGGTCTCGACAAGAAGAAAAACGAGGAGATCGCCGTCTATGACCTGGGCGGCGGCACCTTTGACATTTCCGTGCTGGAAATCGGCGATGGCGTTTTCGAGGTCAAAGCCACCAACGGCGACACCCATTTGGGCGGCGACGATTGGGACAATCGCATCATGGATTGGATTCTGGACGAATTCAAACGCGAGCACGGCATGGACCTGCGCAAGCAGCCCGACGCCTTGCAGCGCATCAAGGAGGAATCGGAAAAGGCCAAGATCGCCCTCTCCAGCGCCCAGACTTACGAGATCAATTTGCCGTTCATCACGGCGGACGCCAGCGGCCCCAAACACGTCAGCACCAAATTGACGCGGGCCAAAATGGAGCAGTTGTGCGACGATCTGTTCGAGCGCACCATCGGCCCGGTCAAGAGTTGTTTGAAGGACGCGGGCGTGAGCGGCGACAAGATGGACGAACTGGTGCTGGTCGGCGGCATGACGCGCATGCCGCGGGTGGTCGAAACCGCCGAGAGCCTGGTCAGCAAACCGCCGCACCAGGGAGTCAATCCCGACGAGGTGGTCGCCGTGGGCGCCGCCATTCAAGCGGGCGTTCTCAAAGGCGAAGTCAAGGACGTGCTCCTGCTGGACGTGACGCCGTTGTCCCTGGGCATCGAGACCCTGGGCGGGGTGTTCACCCGGCTGATCGAGCGCAATACCACCATCCCGACGCGCAAGTCAGAAATCTTCTCGACAGCATCGGACAACCAGCCCGGGGTGGAAATTCATGTCTTGCAGGGCGAGCGCCAGTTTTCGCGCGACAACAAGACCATTGGCAAGTTCAATCTCTCGGACATTCCGCCCGCCCCGCGCGGCGTCCCGCAAATCGAAGTGACCTTCGACATTGACGCCAACGGCATTTTGCACGTCAGCGCCAAGGACCTGGGCACGGGCAAGGAGCAGAAGATCACCATCACGGCCAGCAGCGGCCTTTCCAAGAGCGAGATCGAAAAGATGCGCCAAGACGCCGAAGCGCACGCTGAGGAAGACAAGCAGCAGCGCGAGGAAGTCGAAGCGCGCAACGAAGCTGACAACGCCGTCTATCGCAGCGAAAAGATGCTCAAAGACAATAGCGACAAAATTTCGGCGGCGGACAAGGAAAAAATCCAAAGCGCGACCAAGGCCGTGAGCGAAGCCTTGAAGGACAAGGATGTTTCCGCCATTCGTTCGGCCACGGAAAAATTGAACGAAGCCTGGCAGGCGGCCTCCGCGGAAATGTATCGCGCGGCCTCCGAATCGGCCAAGGCCAAAGCCGGCGGCGGCGCGCGTCCGAAATCAGGCGGGCCACAGGAAGGCGCCGGCGGCGGCGGCAAGGAAGAAGGCCCGATCATCGACGCGGAAGTGGTCGATGAGAAGAAATAAAACAACTTTCTATCAAATTCCTATGCCATTTTTAGCCTCTGCCGAAGCTCTTGTCGCCCAACTCCGGCCTCGTGATCCGATGAGAGTCCTATTACAATATCTTCTCGAGAACGCCGTCGGCCACGCCAATGCAAAGCCGTGGAGTGCTATTGAGCGACATTTCATTGCGACGAACATCCAGATGAACAAGGAGCAATTTCAGCAGTCACTACTAAAAGCAAGTCGTGAAGGTGACATTTTTATCGGCTCGAATGACCACAACCCCGGACGCGGCTATTTTTTGATCGAGACTCAACAAGACGCTGAAATCGCGCGAGAGTTTTATGCTCGGCGAATTCGTGTCCAAGAAACACATCTCAACCATCTCGAGGCGCTGGTACGCCAGCGGGGATGGAGCGCACCCAGCGAATCTAGCCACCGCGAGCAGGAAGTCGCCCATTCCGAATGAAGACTGACGACAGGGCGAAGAATTGATGACGCAGAGAAATAATCAATTGAAGCATGTGGCTCGTGAACTTATGTGGTGGCAGGCACCAGAGGTTTCACTGGCGAGTCCGCGACGTTTTCTTGCCCAAGTGATGGCGCTTGGCACATGGCAGGAGGTTCGGGAAGCGAGGGAAACGTTTGGGTGGGATGCATTTAAGGATGCGTTACTTAATGCTCCGGCTGGGGTTTTAGATCGACGGTCGTGGGTTTATTGGCGGAACTTTTTTGGACTGCCGGAGGCGGAATTGCCTCATCGTTCTTTGTCATGAGTTTTGCGCCGCAATTATCGGCGCTGCCCGAGGCGCAACGCGCTTTTTGGCCGAAATTGAAGGCATTGTCGCCGCGATTTGTGCTTTATGGCGGCACTGCCCTTGCTTTGCGGTACGGCCATCGGGTGTCGGAGGATTTTGATTTTTTTTGCGACGCGCCGGTTTCCGCGGATGATCTGCTGGAGACGCTGCCTCTTTTAAAAGGCGCTGTGGTGCGGCAGAAGGGATTGAACACCTTGACCGTTTCAATTCGGACGCCAGGGCCTGTGAAAATTTCCTTTTTCGGACTTTCACTGCGGCGGGTTAGAGACCCGGAGTGGACAAACGACGGAGTGGCGCGCGTCGCTTCGCCATTGGATGTTGCCGGATGCAAAATGGCCGTAGTGCAGAGCCGTAGCGAACGCAAAGACTATGAGGATGTCGCGGCGCTATTGAAGAACGGAATAGCTTTGGCCGACGCCTTGGGCGCGGCACAAGCCATTTATGGCGAACAGTTTTATCCGATGATTAGTTTGAAAGCATTGACTTATTTTGAAGACGGTGATTTGCCGTCATTGCCGGAACCTGTAAAACAATTATTACGGGCGGCGACAGTTATTGAAGAAATTCCGCGTTTTGAACCATTGCCGGGCGGCTTGGTTCCTCAGGAAAAATAACAACATGAATAACTGTTCCCGGTCGCGGGTGCGACGAACAATGAGACGGAGAATTTGAAACGCATGGGCGCATTTTACGTTGGTTGCAGGGTTGAGAACCACAAGGACCAAAAGCGGGCCGCGGTGGTTCCCAAGCTGCTGGTGGATACCGGGAGTGAATTCACCTGGCTGCCAGGCGATATCTTGCATCGCATCGGCATCGAGCCGGTCAAGAAAGACATGCTGATCCGGATGGCCAACGGCCAGCTTCTGACCCGTTCGGTTGGTTATGCGATCTTGCGCGTGGATCAATACGAAACGACCGATGAAGTGGTTTTCGGGCAGAAAGGTGATTTATCGCTGCTGGGTTCGCGCGCGATGGAGGGCATGAACGTCCATGTGGACGCCCGGCGAAAACGCCTGGTGGCCGCCGGCCCGGTAGTGGCGGCTTAGAAGACTTTTCCCGGTCGCGGGTGCGGCGGGATTTTGATTGGAAGAGAATAAAAACAGAACAAACAAAAAAGAAACACCAGTTATGAGCATTAATGTCAAACCTCTCGGCGATCGGATTCTTGTCGAACCCGCCGAAGAAAAAGAAGTCAAGAAGGGCGGCATCATCATCCCTGATACCGCCAAGGAAAAACCCACCGAGGGCATCGTCATCGCCCTTGGCACCGGCAAAACGGACGACAACGGAAAGAAAATTCCGTTTGAAGTCAAAAAAGGCGACCGCGTGCTGGTCAGCAAATATGGCGGCACCGAAATCAAGTTGAACGACAAGGAATACAAGATCTTCAACGCGGATGACATCTTCGCGATCATCGAATAAACCCCGCAATTTTAAACCCACTTAACGAAAGAAAATACTTATGGCAGCAAAACAACTCATCTTCGAAGAAGCGGCCCGCCAGGCGCTTTTGAAAGGCATCAATAAACTGGCCCGGGCCGTCACCGCCACGCTCGGACCCAAAGGCCGCAACGTCGTCCTTGACAAGAAATTTGGCTCTCCCACCGTCACCAAAGACGGGGTCACGGTGGCCAAGGAAATCGAACTGGAGGACCCCTACGAAAACATGGGCGCCCAGATGGTGCGGGAAGTCGCCAGCAAGACCAGCGACGCGGCCGGCGACGGCACGACCACGGCGACGGTTCTGGCTGAGGCGATCTATTCGCAAGGCTTGAAATTCGTCACCGCCGGGGCCAACCCGATCAGCCTTCAACGCGGCATCACCAAGGCGGTGGAAACGGCTGTCGAACAACTGGCGAAGATTTCCAAAAAGGTCAAGGACAAGGAAGAAATCAAGCAAGTCGCCACCGTCTCCGCCAACTGGGACGCCACCATCGGCGAAATCATTGCCGACGCCATGGACAAGGTGGGCAAGGACGGCACCATCACGGTCGAGGAAGCCAAGTCCATCGAAACCACCCTGGACGTGGTCGAGGGCATGCAATTCGACAAAGGCTATCTCTCGCCTTACTTCGTGACCAATGCGGAAACGATGGAAGCGAAGCTGGAGGAAGCTTACATCCTGATTTACGAAAAGAAAATCAGCAGCCTCAAAGACCTGCTGCCCCTGCTGGAGAAGGTGGCCAAGATCGGCAAGCCCCTGTTGGTCATTTCCGAGGACGTGGAAGGCGAAGCCCTGGCCACCCTCGTGGTCAACAAACTGCGCGGCACGATCAACATCTGCGCGGTCAAGGCCCCCGGCTTCGGCGACCGCCGCAAAGCCATGTGCGAGGACATCGCCGTGCTGACCGGCGGCAAATACATCAGCGAAGACCTGGGCATCAAGCTGGAGAACATCCAACTGGACGAGCTGGGGCGCGCCAAGAGCATTATTATTGACAAAGAGAACACCACCATCGTTGAAGGCGGCGGAAAATCCTCCGAAATCCAGGGCCGCGTCAATCAGATCCGCCGTCAGATCGAGGAAACCACCTCCGATTACGACCGCGAAAAATTGCAGGAACGCCTGGCCAAGCTGGCCGGCGGCGTGGCCGTCATCAATGTCGGCGCCGCGACCGAAACGGAAATGAAGGAGAAGAAGGCCCGCGTCGAGGACGCGCTGCACGCGACCCGCG